>OLRZ01001324.1_pt1 | contig 16986 bp, 5 predicted proteins | sample 1671931 | NCBI WGS metagenome assembly OLRZ01 (sample SAMEA3136627, study PRJEB25190) | human gut metagenome | reverse complement strand
TGGTACAGGCAAAGATGAAAGGCAGGAAACGCCAGACAGAACAGGGAGAATACAGCATGTTTGCCGGATTACTCCGCTGTGCAGAGTGTGGCGGTGCGTTGACGTTGAAGAAGACGCACACCAAAGACCAGCATGAAGTTTATACCTGTTCCACTTATATCCATAAGGGGAAAGCACATTGTACCCAGCACCGGGTGGACGCTGATGACCTGTATGATGCAGTCCTTACCAGAATCCAGGAATGTGCAAAAGCAGTTACCGGAGACGGAACAGAACTGGAAAACCGGGTAAAGGAGTTATGCGAGGAAGATACACAGGGACACAGGGAAAGTCTGGAGAAGCTGGTATCAAAGCAGAAAGACCGCCTGGAAACGTTAGACCGGCTGATTGCAAAACTGTATGATGACCTTATCAATGACAAGATTACAGAATCTGTTTTTGATAAGATGCTGGAGAAGACACAGAAGGAGCAGACAGATATCAAAAAGGAACTTTTCCAGAATGAGAGTGTGCTGAATACGGAAGAAAAACTGGATGCACAGTCCCAGCAGTGGATTGACGATATTAGCGAGTATGCGGACATCAAAGAACTGGATGCCAATCTTCTGAACCGGCTGATCAGTAAAATCGTTATCTCAGAACCGCAGGAGAAAGACGGAACAGAAAATTACTGCCGTACTCCTGAAACGGTCACAATGGAAATTCATTTCAACTTAAAACCAATACCGGAGCTTGGAACCATCGAAAGAGGTTCCGGCTCCCATAAATAAGAAAAATCTATCAAAATTTAATCTATTTTAATCTTTTCAAGGCTCATTTCGAGCAAATATTTTCTCATAAAAGACATAAAACAGTTGATGGCGGGCGGTGGCATCGTACTGATTGGAATAAACCTGATTCCACAGCTTGCAACTTTGTTTGGATAAATAAATGGGTGGAATAACCGAAAAAATAACAGAGTTCATAAAGGATCTGCTAACAGGCTGGATCACATCAAACCTGGATACCATGTTCACCGATGTAAATACCAAAGTAGAAACGATTGCTACAGAGGTTGGGAAAACACCCCAAAATTGGAACAGTGGCATTTTTTCCATGATAAAAAATCTGTCGGATAATGTCATTGTCCCCATTGCGGGGATGATTATTACATTTGTACTGTGTTATGAGCTGATTTCCATGATTATGGAAAAAAACAATATGCACGATACGGATACGTTTATGTTTTTCAAATACATTTTTAAGATGTGGGTAGCGGTATATCTGGTTACTCATACTTTTGATATTGCGATGGCAATTTTTGATGTAGCGAATCATGTGGTATCCAATGCTGGCGGTATGATAACCGGTTCCGCATCTATTGATGTTACAGAAGCATTGAAAACGCTTCTTGAAACGCAGATTGAAGATATGGGAATCGGAGAATTACTGGGGCTTGGTCTGGAAACGATGCTGGTCAGTTTATGTCTAAAAATCATATCAGTCCTGATTACCGTCATTTTATATGGACGAATGATAGAAATATATCTTTATGTCTCTGTGGCACCTATTCCGTTTTCAACATTTACGAACAGGGAATGGGGAAGTATTGGAAATAATTACGTGAAGGCATTATTAGCGTTGGGATTCCAGGGATTTTTTATGATGGTATGTGTTGCGATTTATGCAGTTCTGGTAAATGCTATTACAGTTGCGGATAATCTTCATACAGCTATCTGGTCAGTTGCAGCATATACAGTTATTTTATGTTTCAGCCTGTTTAAGACCAGTTCCCTGGCAAAATCAATCTTCAATGCACATTAGGAGGAAACAAGAATATGGCATATGTTCCAGTGCCGAAAGATTTTTCAAAAATAAAGACAAAATTAGCACTGAATTTAACTAAAAGACAAATTATATGTTTTTCTCTGGCAGGAATTTGTGGTGTTCCGGTCTATTTGCTGACAAAAGCAGGACTGGGAACAGATGTGGCAGCAACGCTTATGATCATAGTGATGCTGCCATTTTTCTTTTTTGCAATGTATGAAAAGGATGGATTTCCAGCAGAGAAAATATTGCTTCACATTATCCGGCAGAAATTTTTAAGACCTGGAATCAGGGTCTATCGTTCCCAAAACTTATATGACCGGATTATAGAGTACGATAAATTAGAGAAAGAGGGTGCATGGCTTGAGAAAAAGGCAAAAGAAGCCAGGGAAGCGAGAAATCCGTTCCATTTCCTTAAAAAAGCAGACCGAAAAAAATAAGAAACAGAAAACCGGACTTACGAAAGAAGAAAAAAAGCGTCTGAAAGAACTTCGGATGATAAAAGCGGAGAATCAGAAGAAGAGGAAGCCTTTTACAGCGCAGGATACGATTCCATATAAGGAAATATATAAGGATGGTATCTGCAGGACAGATGATAACTATTATTCAAAGATGGTGCAGTTCTACGATATAAATTACCAGTTAGCGCAGAATGATGATAAAGCGGCTATTTTTGAGAACTATTGTGAGTTCCTGAATTCATTTGACAGCTCTGTTGAGGTACAAATTACATTTCTTAATCAACAGGTGAATTTTGATGAGTATGCAAAAAATATTGATATTCCAGAGCAGGATGACTGTTTCAATGATATTCGGAAAGAATATTCGGATATGTTGAAAATGCAGCTTTCCAAAGGAAATAATGGGCTTGTAAAAACAAAATATATTACATTTTCCATTAAGGCGGATAATCTGCGAAATGCAAAATCCAGGCTGGAGAGAATTGAAGCCAGTGTATTGAATAATTTTAAGGTGATGGGAGCCATGGCAGAGCCTTTAAATGGGGTAGAACGTCTGAAAATTCTGCATGATGTGATGAATATGGACACAAAAGAATCTTTCCATTTCCATTATGGGATGGTTGCAAAAACAGGTCTGCAGACAAAAGACTTTATTGCACCTACCGGATTTGATTTTCGCAATGACAGCTATTTTCGGATGGGACAGACTTTTGGATGCGTGTCATATTTACAGATTACATCACCAGAACTTACGGATAAACTGCTGGCAGATCTGCTGGATCTGGAAGAGAATCTTATCATCAATATGCACCTGCGTCCAATTGATCCCAAGGCAGCTATTAAAAGCCTGAAAAGTACGCTGTCAAATATTCAGAAAATGAAAATTGAAGAACAGAAGAAAGCGGTCAGAAGTGGATATGATATGGATATTATTCCAACGGACATTTCTACATACGGAGAGGATGTGGAGGGATTGCTCAATGAAATCCAGTCCAGGAATGAGAAACTTTTTGAACTTACTTTTTTGCTGATGAATACAGCGGACAATAAGAGAAAACTGGACAATATTGTGTATCAGACTGCAGGAATTGCCCAGAAATATAATTGCAATATACGGAGACTTCAATATCAGCAGGAACAAGGACTTGTGGCATCACTGCCACTGGGAATGAACCAGACTGGAATACAGAGAATTATGACTACGACTTCTACAGCAATCTTTGTTCCGTTTACCACACAGGAACTTTTCCAAGGCGGTGAAGCTCTTTACTATGGCTTAAATGCACTGTCAAACAATCTCATTATGGTGGATCGGAAACGATTGAAAACACCTAACGGCCTGATTTTGGGTACTCCTGGTTCCGGTAAGAGTTTTGCAACGAAAAGAGAAATTCTCAATGTTTTCCTGATTACAGACGATGACATTATTATCTGTGACCCGGAGGGAGAATATTTTCCGCTGGTAAATGCCTTAAATGGTGAAGTTATTAAAATCAGTGCAAAAAGTAATGATTACATCAATCCTATGGAAGTGAACCTGGATGTTATTTATCATCCGGAGAAATACAGGATTAATGGCGATGTGGAGGATATTGATACCATTATTGCTGATAAAGCAGAGTTTATCACATCTTTCTGCGAGGTTATTATGAAGAAACCTCAAAATGCAGAATTAAATGGTGATGAGGTTTCCATGATTGACCTGTGTGTAAAAGACATTTATAAAAAATATCTTTACAATGATCCAAAACCGGAAAATATGCCGACTTTGCAGGATTTCTATGAACGTCTGAACTTTTATGCACCAGATAAACCAGCAGCACAGAACATTGCCAACAGTCTGCAGTTGTATGTAACAGGATCGCAGAATGTATTTAACCATCGAAGTAATGTCGATACGCAGAACAGAGTGGTATGCTTTGATATCCGGGAACTTGGAACCACACTACGAAAAGCAGGGATGTTGATTGTCCAGCATATGGTTTGGACAAGAGTATCACAGAACCGCAGTCGCAGGAAATCAACCCGTTATTATGTGGATGAATTTCACCTTTTGCTGAACCAGCCACAGACTGCTAATTATTCTATTGAAATGTGGAAGAGATTTCGTAAGTGGGGTGGAATCATTACAGGAATCAGTCAGAATGTAACAGATTTTCTTGGCTCTCTGGCAGTAGAAAGTATTGTGGGAAACAGTGATTTTATCCTGATGTTAAATCAGCACAGCGGGGATCAGAAGATCCTTGCGGAGAAATTGAATATTTCCAAGCATCAGATTTCTTTTGTAAATAACAGTAATGCAGGAGAAGGGCTGCTTTTTTACGGAAATGTAATCATACCTTTTGCAGACAGATATCCGCAGGATACCAGAACCTATGCTTTGATGAGTACTAAACCGGATGAGATTCAGACTTAACGGACAAAAAAGCAGAGGTGAGGTACATTGGGAAAACAAAAATATACGGCGAAAGAGAAGAAAGTCAGCCGTATGACCAGAAATGGTCTGGTTGAGGAAAATCTTGCAACAAAGGAGACCAGAAAAGTTACAAACAGCGATCAGGAGTTGCCTTATAAACAGAAGGATGTAGAACAGGCATTTATTACTTCTGAAAAGAAGAAAAACTCTCATAAAAAAGCTGAAAAGAAACAATTTTCCGAAAAAGTTCAGGAGGGAAATCCTGCCAAAAAAGAAGAGGCTGCAAACAGTCCTCCGGGAAAACGAAAAACACAGGGACGGTACAGATACCGGGACAAGCCTGCAGGTGTATCTGTGGATTCAGCGGTAGAAATACGTGAGCGCAAAGAAAAACACAGGAGCCAGTATCAGCGACAGAAAAAGAAACAGCAGAGACTGCAGTTTGGAAAACTGGAGACAGATGGAAGTCTGAAGAAAGAAAAGAAAACTTCGGCTGAAACAGATGGAGGACATTTTCAGGCAGAGAAGAATGATGTTTCTACAAACCGAAAAAAAGGAAAGCAGAAATATAGCCGAAAAACAATAAAAACTTATCAGGAAGTGGATAAGGCTGCAAGAAAACAGGAAGCTGAGAGGCAGAACAAAATTCCGAAAGATTCTGTTTATACCAAGAAAACAAATGAGGAACAGAAAGCAAAGGTAAAGTACCATTTATATTTCGACAAAAAAACAGGGAAAACGGATGGTAAAAAGAAAACCTTGTCTTCTGTTCCAAAGAAAGCATTAAAAAATGCAGTATATCAGAAAGCAGGCGAAGACGAAGAGGAAAACAGTGCTGTAGATGCAGCACATAAGCTGGTGCGTTCAGGTGAGTGGATATTACAGGAACATAGCAGTAGAAATATCCGGAAGAACCGCAGTCAGATACATAAAGAAAACCGTTTAGAGCAAAGAGCCTGGAAGAGTGCATCCAGGTATCAATATCAGAAATATCTGGAAGAACATCCAGAGATGCAGAAAAAGCTGATCAGAAAATTAATACAGAAGCAGAGGATTAAGCGAGAGTATCAGATGGCATACCGGGCTGGGAAGATTGCAAAAGAAACAAAAGACACCTCAATCCGGTCAGTAAATCTTGCTACTAAAATTGCAAGAAAGGCACAGGAAGTATTTGTAAGAAATGTAACTACTCTGATCTCAATGGGGTTGTTATTGATTTTGCTTCTTTCCGTAATGACAGGATTTGCTTCCTGTTCGGCTATGTTTTCTAATGGAATTTCTACGGTAATCGCTTCCAGTTACATTGCGGATCCGGACGAAATTGAAAAAGCAGAGTTGTATTATACGCAGTTGGAAGCCAGTCTTCAACAGAAAATAAACCAGATGGAAGCCCGGTATCCAGGAAAAGATGAATACAGATATAACATTGGTGAAATCGGCCATGATCCCCATACATTGATCAGTTATCTGACTGCCAGGTATGGGGATTTTAAGTTTGATGAGATAAAAGGAGAACTGGAAACAATTTTTTCTTTACAGTACGGAATCACCGTAGAGGAAAAAAGTGAAACCCGGCAGGAAACATCTACAATACAGGTAGGGCAGTCATTGGGAAATGTTGTGACCAGTGGATACTGTAACTGTCCTATCTGCTGTGGCGTGTGGAGTGGAGGACCAACTGCTTCAGGGGCAATGCCACAGGCTAATCATACGCTTGCGGTTGATGCTGCAAACCCATTTCTTCCAATGGGGACGAAAGTAGTGATGAATGGGATTGAGTACACCGTAGAAGATACTGGAAACTTTGCCCAGTATGGTGTCCAGTTTGATGTTTATTATGATAATCACGCAGTAGCTGAGGCACATGGTCATCAGACCTGGGAATGTTTTCTGGCAGAGGGCAATCAGAACTCTGTGGAAGTTACCCGTACAGTAACTGCAGATGTACTGAATGTTTCTGTTCAGGCAAAACCGCTTAGAAGTGTTATTCTGTCCAGAATGGAAGAGGATGAGCAGGAAATTTATGAAGAGGTCTATTCCAACAGAGGAAATTTACAGACATATAAAACTCCGGTTGAGTTAAACTGGTATGCCTATATCAGTACCTATTATGGGTATTCTGTAAACAATGGAACCGGGCAGACACAACTTCACAGAGGTGTGACGGTTAATGTACGACAGGGAACAGAAGTGAAGTCAGCGATGAATGGTTTTGTTGTAGATGTAGGATATAGCGGAACTTTTGGAAATTATGTAGTTACGCAGGATAAAAAAGGTGTGCAGATTAAATACGCTTATCTGCAGAGCATTTCGGTAGCAAATGGTCAGGAAGTAACAACAGATACTGTAATTGGTACAACGGGAAGTACAGGAAGTGCAACCGGAAGCCAGTTATATTTGGAACTGGTCAAAGATGGGGAATATTATAATCCTGTTTTTTATATCAGTACCGGAGATAGCGGGCTGTATGGTGGAGGCGGCAGTTATGATGATGAGACTGTGCGGAGATTATTTGCGGAAGCAGACAAATATCTTGGTATGCCGTATGTATGGGGCGGTTCCAGCCCGGAGACTTCTTTTGACTGTTCTGGTTTTGTAAGCTATGTGTTTACCAATTCGGGTGTCTGCAATATGGGAAGACTTACTGCACAGGGAATTTATGACATTTGTATGCCTGTATCACCAGAAGAAGCAAGGCCAGGAGATATTATCTTTTTCACTGGGACGTATGATGCGGGAGAGCCGGTTACCCACGTAGGAATTTATGCCGGAGATGGACAGATGATCCATTGTGGAAATCCAATTCAGTATACGTCCATTAATTCTGCATACTGGCAGTCTCATTTTTATGCTTTTGGCAGGCCATAAGGAGGGGCGTATTTGAACATTGAACGAATAAAAGAAGAACTTGCAAGAACCTACGTTAAGATTGAAAAGCTACAGAAAAAAGCAAGGGATCTGGAAGAACAGAAGAAACAGGCAGAGGATATGGAGTATCTAAAAATTATCCGAAGCAATGGAGTTTCCGCAGAGGAACTTCAGTTGATGATTGATATCAGCAAGGAGGAACAAAAAAAGATATTGGAAACCAGAGAAAAGGAGCAGACAGAAAATGAAGAAATTTCATAAAAGAGCAGCTGTATTTTTAACCGCAGCTACGTTAGCAGGACTTCCGGCAGGAGCTTTCTTTTATAGTTCGCCCGGAAGTCTGACTGTATGGGCAGATAATGTAGAAGTGGAATCATCAGAAGAAAGCAGCCCGGAAGATGTTGATTTTTCAGATGGATCAGAAGTTGAAATTCATGCAGATCCAGTGGAACAGGCACAGGAAGATGCAGGAAATGATGTGACGGAAACACCAGAAGTAGGGATTACCTTTACAGAACCCGAAGGCTGGCAGACAGATACGGCAACCGTAAAAATTCAAGTGGAAGATACAAAGAATACAGGTGCTTTTTCTATTGCAAAAGTAGAAGCAAGACTTTCAGAAAATGGAGGATGGTCAGACATAACCGGAAATATGGAAGTATCCATCTCTTCTAATTGTAGTGTTTATGTGAGAGTTACCGATCAGAATGGAAATACTTATGAGCAGAATCGTTACATAGAGTGTTTTGATAAAACCAAACCAACTATTATTGCGGCTGCGAAGAATGGGATACTGATCGTGCAGGGAGTTGATGCGGAATCGGGAATTGCTGCTTTGTATGTCAATGGAAATGAATTCACAGAACTGACGAATAATACGTTAAATGTCCGTTTGCAAAAAGCGGATACTTCCTATGAATACTTTACCCTGCAGGCAAAAGACAAAGCAGGAAATATGTCAGAGATCTATAAAGTAGGAAACCCTTATTATGAAAATCCAGATGCAGTAAAAGAGAATACAGAGGTTTCCGGAACGGAGCAGAATGCAGCTTCTTTGCCAGCCGATGGAACTGCAAGTAAGCCCACCAGTGCTACGGCAACCGTAACGGAACATCAGACAACGAACGAGACTGCTACTGCACCAACAGAACCAGAAAACACAGGAAATGAAACGGATACAGAAGCAGATACAGAAGCAGATACCGGACGGGTGCAGAGAGAAAGTTCTGCTTCCGGCATGACAACAGGAACAGTTCAGGACAAAGGGGGAAAGGAATTTTATACGATCAAGACAAAAAGTGATAAGGTTTTTTATCTGATTGTAGATAAGGATAAAACGGATGAAAATGTTTATCTTCTTACAGAGGTAGGCGAAAATGATCTTTTGAACTTTACGGATACCAACATGGTCACACTTCCACAGAACCAGGCTATTGCAGAATCCGCACTGCCACTTGAAACAGAGAAGATCACAGAGACACCGGAACCAGAAGTTACGATCATACCGGAAGAAAAGGAAGAACCTGAGAAGAAAAGCAATAATTCCGGCACGATTTTATTAATGCTGCTGGTTCTGGCAGGAGTTTGTGGTGCTTACTATTATTGGAAATTTATGAAAGGAAGAAATACTTCTTTTGATTATGAAGAGGACGAGGACGACGATGAGGAGGAAGAAGATACAATTCGTGAGGATGATGAAGAATTAGAAGAATATGAAATGGAAGGTGAAGTAGAAGACGAAGAATCAGAGGAATAACTTTGTTTCACTTAATTACAGCGACAGGTGCAGAAAGGAGATAGAAAATTGCAGCTTGTAATTGCGGAAAAACCCAGCGTAGCCAGAAACATTGCGAAGGTGCTTCATGCCACAAACGTAAAAGATGGCTATCTGGAAGGAAAAGAGTATCTGGTTTCCTGGTGTATTGGGCATTTGATTGAACTGGCCAGTGCAGATCAGTACCGGTATGACTGGAAAGCATGGAAATATGAAACACTTCCCATGATCCCGGAGAATTGGAAATATCAGATTAAAGAAAGTACCAAAGGGCAGTTTCGGGTTTTAAAGGAACTGCTTCACAGAGCAGATGTCACAGAAATTATATGTGCAACAGATGCAGGAAGAGAAGGGGAGTTGATTTTCCGTCTGGTATATAACCAGGCAGAATGTAAACTTCCCTTTAAAAGACTGTGGATTTCTTCCATGGAGGAAAAAGCAATTCTGGAAGGATTTCAGCAGATGAAAGATGGACATGAATATGATGATCTTTATTATTCTGCAGTGGCGCGAAGTGAAGCAGACTGGCTGGTAGGAATTAATGCCACCAGACTGTTTACGGTGCTGTATCACCATCGGTTGATTGTAGGTCGGGTGCAGACACCTACACTTGCAATGCTGGTGGAACGGGAAAAGAGCATCGAGAACTTCCAGAAAGAGAAGTATTATCTGGTTCATCTTCTGATGGATGGATTGGATGCTGTAAGCAACCGGATAAAAGAGAAAAGTGCTGCCGTTCAGATGATGGAGGATATGAAGGATGAAACTGCACAGATTCTTTCAGTAAAGAAAGAGAAGAAAAAGGTACAGCCGCCGAAATTATATGATCTGACCACATTACAGAGGGAAGCAAATCGTCTTCTTGGATTTACGGCACAGCAAACCTTGGACTATACCCAAAGCCTTTATGAGAAGAAACTGGTGACGTATCCAAGGACGGATAGCCAATATCTTACAGATGATATGGAAGAAAATGCGTTTTTGGTTATTGATGCGGTAAATAGAGTATTTCCAGAAATATCAATGGAGGGTTCGGAACCAGAGATAAAAAGACTTTTAAACAGCAAAAAGGTATCAGATCATCATGCAATTATACCAACGGTAGAAATTGCAAACACGGATTTAAAAGCACTTCCGGGTGGAGAAAAAGAAATTCTTATGCTGATTGCATCAAAGTTATTATGTGCATCGGAACAGGAATACATATATGAGAGTATTAAGACTGAAATTTCCTGTCATGGAGAACTGTTTACTGCATCTGGAAAGAATGTTCTCCAATATGGATGGAAAGAAGTGGAAGAACGGTTCTTTAAATCATATGGGAAAAATGCAGAAAAGCCAGAAGAGGAGGAAAGTGATTTTCCAGATATAAAAATAGGACAGGTATTTGAATGTGTTGTTGTAAAATTTAGTGAACATTTTACAGCACCGCCGAAACATTATACGGAGGATACGCTCCTTAGTGCCATGGAACACGCTGGAAGTTCGGATACGATAGAAGACGCAGAGAGAAAAGGGCTTGGAACTCCGGCTACCAGGGCAGCGATTATTGAAAAACTGATTGAGAAAGGCTTTATTGAGCGTAAAAAGAAGCAGATATTACCGACTGCAGATGGAAGAAATCTGATCAGGATTCTTCCGGAAATGATCAAATCACCAAAACTTACAGCAGAATGGGAAAATGATCTGACACTGATTTCCAGAGGCCAGAAAAATGTAGAAGAATTTCTCTTCGAAATTGAAAAAATGGTTACCAAATTGGTAAGTGATAATGGACAGCCAGTGGAAGAATACCAGAAACTATTTTCAGATGGTCGGAAAGAAATTGGAAAATGCCCAAGATGTGGCAATAAGGTTTATGTGGGAAAGAGAAATTATTATTGTTCAGGAAGTGATTGCAGTTTTACTTTATGGAAAAATAACCGATTTTTTGAGAGTCAGGGAAAAATACTTGATGAAGCAACTGTCAGGAAGCTGCTGAGTGAGAAGCAGGTGCATTTCAAAGATCTGGTATCAGAGAAAACAAAAAGGAAGTATGAAGCAACTATAAAGATGGAGGTTTCAGAAACCGGAAATCCAAAGTTTCAGTTGATTTTCCCGGAACGGAAGAAAGGAAAAAAGAATGAAGAATAAAAAAAATATGAGAAGATTTTTGTCGGGATTCTTGGCAATGCTTACAGTGTTATCTACAATTCTATCTCCAATACTGTCCTATGCGGCAGATGTAGTGCCAGAAGAGCCACCGTTATACGAAAAGGTAAAAAATGAACTTGATGCAGATGAGGTGGTAAAAGCAAAAGATCTGGAACTGGAAACAGGCAGTATTTTTGAAGTGGAGAAAGATTTTACCGGACTGGAAATACCAGATGAAAAAAAGGTGAAGATCACTTTCCATGAGGCAAAAAATGAGGAAAAGCAGGACTTTACAACAGATTACGAAGATACATACAAAGCTGTTTATTATGTAGAGCCAGTAAGTGGCCACCCAATTTATCAGATCAATCGTAAGCTGATTGTAAAGGAAGCGGTGGTGCAGGTTGCTGAATCTGAGAATCAGGAATCTGTAAGCAACCAGGAAGATGAGAATGAAGCAGAAGGCGAGGAACCAGCCATAGGCACTGCAGAGAGTGAAGAACCTGTGCAGGATGAGGTAAATGTAGAAATTCCGTCAGAGGATAAAATCTATGAAGAAGTAACTCCGACAGAAATTCCGGTTGAGGAAGAGCCAATAGATACACCAATCCCGGAAAATCCGTCTGAGGAAGTTTCAACAGAAGAACCTGCCATAGATGATAATCCGGATACAGACAGCACATTTGAAGAAATTACAGATACAGATCCGGAAGAAATGCCAGAGGCGACAGACGACTCTTTTACAGATGGAACAGAGAAAACAGAAGATGCAGATGGAAATTATCAGGTAAATATTGTTCGTGGAGAGGAATTTCATATTGAGCTGAACCATGAAGATGGACAGTATCAGCCAGGAGAAACCGTTGTATTTTCCGGAGATATGCCGCAAGGCAGCTTAATTGCAGTAGGAACAACAAAAGTACAGGCAAACCAGACAGAGAATACAGAAGATTTATTGTATTCAGAGGTGACTTATCACGAAGAATCGGATAAATTTAGTTTTGAAATGCCAGCAGATGACATTGACCTAAGTGTTTCCATGGATCAGGCAGAAAATGGTATCATGTTACCTGCAACCGATACTCCATGGGATGATGCAACAAATATTGAAGCAAATAAATATTACTATTATTCAGATGGCCAGCTTCATCCGTTTGATACAGTTATGGGACAGGGTGGAAATGACAGCTACAAATATGTTCGTTACAAAGCAGGCGGAAAGACTTATACAGTAAATGCGTATTGTATGCAGCACTCCATGCAGTCACCTCCAAGTGGGACAACATATAAAAATATGGTTGAACTGGATGAGGGCGGAGATGATAAGTATCTGCGGAAAGCTTTGTTCTATGGATATGGCGGTCCTGGATGGGGACATACATTCAACGGGTACAATGTAAAATCCATCATGGAAAAATATGGATGCAGTTCTGAGACAAGAGCCATGCAGCATTATCTGGTTGATTATTTATATGATGGCGAATCCGGATTTGGAGGTGCGCTTTCTACAACAGCGAAAAATATGCTGAAAGAGATTAAAGCAGCTCTTGCTAAAATGCCTGATCCGACAGCAATGAAACTTCTTCCAGGACTTTCCGTTAATGCAACGGGAAAGGAAACAGAAAGTTTTACCTGGAAGGCAAATGAAGCATTTACCATTACCATTCATCTGGAGAACGGAGTAAGCCTTGTTAATGAAACCACAGGAAAAACGGCATCTGGAAATGTCACTGTAAAGGGTGGAGAGAAATTCCATCTTGTAGCTACAATAGCCAATATGGGTAGCCTGAAAGGAAAGTATGTGATTACATCTAATTTCCCTTTGGATTTCCATGCAATGCTCTTAAAATTGGAGAGTTCACAGGACATTGGTTTTGGCTACTATACAGATTCCTCTGACCTGCAGATTACAGTTGACTGGCCGGAAGAAGCAGTTATTGAAATTACAAAGAAAGATGGAGATACTGGAAAAAATCTAGCTGGAGCCGTGTATGGGGTATATAGTGATAACGCCTGCACAAAGCTGATTGCTAAAATGCCGCCAACAGACAGCAATGGTTCTTCACGTGTAACTCTTACTAAGACACAGGATACAGTTTACTTAAAGGAAATTACAGCACCAGAAGGTTATGTTGTCCAGGCTTCCTCTTATGGAGTGAAATTAGTAGTTGGCAGTACGACCAAACAGACTGTAACGGACAAAGAGCAGAAAGGAAATCTGACCGTTTATAAAGAGGGTGAGGTTTTCGTAGGAGCTGTATCTGATGAAAATGGAACTTTATTCCAGTATGAGAAACGCCGTCAGAAAGGGGCTGTTTATAACGTATATGCTGCCGAGGACATTGTGACAGCAGGTGGAAAAACAGTTTACAAAAAGGGCGCAGAAGTAGCAAAAAATCTGATCACAGGTGAGGACGGTTCTGTAACTGTAAAGAATCTTCCACTTGGAAGCTATAATGTAACAGAAGCACAGGCACCGGAAAATTTCTATAATGCAAAAGAAACAAAGAAAGTAACCATTTCTTATGCAGGGCAGACTGCAGAAGCAGCTTTCTCAGAGACTACTTTTACAAATGATCGTCAGAAAGCAGTGGTGCAGGTGATAAAGAAAGACAAAGATACTGAAAATGCACTTTCTGGAGGGTATTTTGCCCTGTTTGCAGCACAGGATATGAAAACAGCAGATGGAAAAGTAGCGGTAAAAACAGATGCTCTGATTGAGACTGCAATTACTGGTTCTGATGGAAAAGCAGCATTTACAGCAGATCTTCCAGTGGGATTTTCTTATTATGTGAAAGAAGTACAGGCTCCGGCGGGCTATGTCAGAAATGAGAAAGATATTTATTCTTTCCAGTTCAATTATACCAATGATGAGCAGGCAAATATTTCTTTCAGTCATACTTTTGTAAATGACAGGGTCAGTGCTGCAATCTCTTTGAATAAAAAAGATGCCGAGACAAAAGAAAATAAGGCACAGGGAGATGCTTCCCTGGAAAATGCGGTGTATGGACTTTATGCAAGAAACGACATTACCCATCCAGATGGAAAGACAGGCGTTATTTATAAAGCCGGAAGCCAGATTGGTACGCTAACTACCGATAAAGAAGGAAAAGCAAGGATAGAGAATCTTTATCTTGGAGAGTATTACATCAAGGAAATTACCCCATCCGTAGGATATCTGGCAGACGAGCATGAATATGATCTTGTATGCAGTGATGAAGGTGATCTGACAGCGGTTGTAGAAAAAGAGTGTACCTCACTGGAAACGGTGAAGAAACAGCCGTTTGAACTTATTAAAGCTTCCAATAATGGAGACACAGATGCTGCATTACTATCCGGAGCTGGATTTAGTGCATATCTGGTATCTTCTTTGGTGGTAAAAGAGGATGGAAATTATGATTTTTCCTCTGCAGAGCCGGTTGTGATCGGTGAAAATGGAGCAACGGAAATTTTTACAAATGAGAAAGGCTATGTAAAATCCATTGCAATTCCATATGGAACATATCTGGTGAGAGAAACTACAACACCCCATAATTACAAACCTGTAGATGATTTTATTGTCCGGATTACAGAGAATAAACCAACAGAGCCGCAGACATGGAGAGTTCTTTTGGATAAAGAATTTTCTGCAAAATTGAAAATTATCAAACAGGATGATGAGACTAAAAAATCTGTTCTAATTCCGGGAACAGAGTTTAAAATTTATGATATGGATCATGAAAAATATGTAGAGCAGGTAACTACATACCCGACAACCGTTACACATATCTCTTATTTCACAGATACAGATGGATATCTGATCCTGCCGCAGAATTTAAAAATCGGTCATTATAGAATCGAAGAGGTAACAGCACCGGACGGTTATACCATTAACAAAAATTATGTCGAAATACAGGTGGACACCAATACCCTGTATCAGACTGATCCGGTATCAGGTGATGCAATCATTGAAGTTGTATATGAGAATCATCCGGTGAAAGGAAAACTCACTGTACAGAAAAAAGGAGAGGTTCTTTCGACCTATAAGAATGATTTTAAGTATGAAGTTCAGAATCTTTCCGGTGCAGTATATGAAGTGTATGCTGCAGAGGATATTTATACAGCTGATTTCCAGAAAGATGACACAGGAAAAAGAATCCTGGAATATGCAAAGGGTGCAAAAGTTGCAGAACTGACAACGGATGAATCCGGAAAAGCAGATCTTGATAATCTGCCTTTAGGAGAATACAAAGTGGTAGAAAAGACTGCACCAGAGGGATTTGTATTAAATAAAGAAGAACAGAAAATTTCTTTCGTCTATGCAGACCAGGATACACCAGTGATCTCACAGAGTGCAGAGTTTATAAATGACCGCCAGAAAGTAGAAGTGTCAGTTGTGAAAAAAGATGCTGAAAATGAGAAAGGGCTTTCTGGAGCAGAGTTTGGTCTTTACGCAAAAGAGGATATAAAAGCAGGGGATAAGGTACTGGTAAAAGCAGACGAACTGCTTACAAAAGCGGTAACAGGTGAAGATGGAAAAACTGTTTTTGAGCAGGATCTGCCATTTGGAACTTATTATATAAAAGAACTGGCAGCACCAGATGGTTTTGTATCTTCAGATGAGCAGATTGAGGTGACTGCGAAATATCAGGGACAGGAAGTAAAAACAGTAAAACTGGAAACCGTTTTTAAGAATGAGCCGACAACAACTGAATTTACGAAATCAGATATTACAACAGGTGTGGAACTTGACGGAGCAACACTGACGGTTTTGGATTCAGACGGAAAAGAAGTAGAAAAATGGACTTCTGTAAAAGGAAAAGCTCATGTAATAAAAAGACTCCATGTGGGAAAAACCTACACACTTCGGGAAGAGTTTGCACCATATGGTTATCTGCAGGCAGAGGAAGTGAAATTTACAGTTTCTGATACTGCAGATGTTCAAAAAGTAGAAATGAAGGATGCTGTTCCGGTTGGACGAATCATCATCAATAAAAAAGGTGAATTTGTCAAAGAAGTTACCTGGAAAGATATGCTGGCAGGCGGCATGGACGCAGCATTTGGTTATGTTACAGGTTCTTTGAAAGATGTTACTTTTGAAATTTATGCAGCGGAGGATATCAAGGCTGCAGATGGGGAAAGCAGTGATTATTATAAAAAGGACGAACTGGTAGCAACAATTACGACAGATGCTCTTGGATATGCGAGATCAGAAGATCTTCCTTTAGGCAAATATTATGTAAAGGAAAAAGAGACGGCGGATGGATATGTTCTGGATGGAGAAATCAGAGAGGTTGATCTGACTTATCGTGATCAGAATACTCCGGTTGTGACTTATGATGAGGACTGGCAGAATAACCGCCAGAAAGCAAAAGTAACTGTAGTTAAGAAAGAAAAAAATACAGACCGTGTTCTGGAAGGCGGAGTATTTGCACTTTATACAAAGAATGATATTTTAAATGCAGAAGGCGAAGTAATCCTGAAAGCAGATACCATGATCGAGCAGAAAGCTACGGATCAGGATGGAAGGATTGTATTTACGGCAGATC
>OLRZ01001283.1_pt1 | contig 17412 bp, 19 predicted proteins | sample 1671931 | NCBI WGS metagenome assembly OLRZ01 (sample SAMEA3136627, study PRJEB25190) | human gut metagenome | reverse complement strand
AAAAGCAATGTTGTTTGCCATTTTGAATGTACCATATTCAGCAAGCATATACATTACGCCAAAGAAAAGAGTGAATGCCCATTTTCCTTTTCCCCAAAAGTTATTTTTACCAATAACAATAGATACAATAAATGTGGATATAGGAAGAATAAACCAAAGAAACATCAAACTGTAACCCATAGCGTCACTTCCACTTGCAAAAAACCAGAACACTATCATTGCAAACGCCCAAATCAAGAGATAGGAGAGAATCGTAATAATCTTGTTTCTGTTGGCATTGCTTTTCACAACATTCGTACTTTCTTCAAGATAATCATAATAGCTTTTCATTTTTTGTTCTCCTTTCAATAGATAGTCAAGAGAGACATCGTAGCATTCGCTCATTTTAATGACGCTGATAATATCTGGATAGGATTTTTCATTTTCCCAATTTGAGATGGTCTGACGACTCACACCCAACAATTCGGCAACCTGTTCTTGCGTCAGCTTTTTTTCAATTCGGGCTGCCTTGATTTTGCATCCAATATCATGCTCCATGCCACTATACCTCCTTGCACTTTTATTGTAGGAAAAACACCCACTATTGTCTACAAAATAGCTTTGACATCACTTATTATGAGTGTCAAAATCCTTTTACATCTGCCAAATTCAAATTTACCTATTTCAAATCAAAGAGGGAGTTTTCATAGTCCTTTACATAGTATCGTACATTTTTACGCCCTTTTTGAATGATGGTGTGTCCTTCTGCTTCTAATTTTTCTTTTTGTGCTTCAATACCATTTGGGTATTTAGCATTTAGTTCTCCGTTTGCTTTCAATGTTCTCCAATAAGGCGTTTCATCTTCTGAACGCTGATAACTCGCCCATGCCACAATAGAAACAAAAATTCCTGCTGTAATCGGTTCTGTAAAATCTGCACCGCTTAACTCCGCAAAGTATTCTCGTATTGTCCCAACAGTAATCACTTTGCCATACGGAACTTTCTTCATTACCTTGTCATAGTCGATTGGCGGAGCAAAATACATTTTATTTCCGCCGTATTTTTCAATGCTTTTCTGGTCTGTAATGACTTGAATTTTGGGCATGTCCTTATTATCATGCAACATAGAATTAAAATCTTTTTTGTCTTCGTTCGCCATTTTGCCACCTCCTGCTTTAAGGATAACTGATTTGCCATCTCTATGCAATGAGGCTGTTCAAGAATTTTGATAAATCCTGATTTGTTGACCGCTACTTCCTACTGTATCTTATTATTGTCACCATGAGAGTGTCTTCTCATTTTCCCAACAAATCGCTATGAGTCCCGGTGCGTGTTAGGGTCAGTACCAGAACGTCCTCTTCCAAACGGTAGACGAGCAGCCAATCCGGGAGAATATGACACTCACGGTGCCCAACCCAATTCCCGGTCAAAGCGTGGTCTTTGTTCTTATCGGGAAGAACTTCACCCATTGCCAGCAGAGTAATTACATCTTCCAGCAAATCCATTTTGAAGCCACGCTTCATTGCAAGTTTGAAGTCCTTCTTGAACTGCGTCGTAAACTTGACAACGTATTTCGTCTCGCTCATGCTTTCAAGTCTGCAAATAACTCATCCGTATTGGTATATCCTTTTACAGAAGGGTCTTTTGCAATCCTTTCTGCCTCTAGCATGGCAGCGATTGTTTCCTTGTTGGGCTGGTTCAGCGAGATTTCAAAAGGAATGCCACCGTCCCGGAGAGATTGGCGGACGAAGATATTGAACGCCGTGGATAGATTCATTCCAAGTTCTCCAAATAGGGCATCGGCCTGCGCCTTCAAATCTGAATCCATACGAATACTGATATTAGTAGTAGCCATAAATCTCAACTCCTTCTACCTTTCTGATTACAGTATATGCTGTTTGCACGAGAAATGCAATGCTTTGCACGAACAATTAGCATAAATTTAATCTTTGCATGAAGATTTGGAAATAGAGAGTCTTGCAATTAAATCAGCTTTGAAGTATCCACCGCTTTCATTTTGTCAATTATCGCATTAGTAAGTATCAATCATAATCTGCTGCCGCAGGTAGAGGTTTACCACTGCCGTGATGACCTCGCGGCTGCAATGGTACTCCCGAACAGCCTGGGCGAAGTTGTCGCAGTTCAGGTCGTTGTCATCGTACAGCTTGTCCAGCACATCGTAGCCGTCTTTCAGGCGGCGAATGCCCATCTCGATGCACTTGATGATCTCCGCGCAGGAGAGGGAAGTCTGCCGGGCAAGGCGGATGACCTTCTTCTCACAGACGCTGCGGGCATCCACATGGAACAGGCGGCGGGTGATTTTCCAAGAAATGCCCTCCAAGAATGTCAGTTTGAGGAACAACAACACCCGCAGCGGCCATGCCGCACCGATGGGGATGATGAAGCGGCAGGCGAGCAAATCGTACAGCGCATCATACTCGGTATCCCCGGCGCCAACCACAATGAGCCCGCGAACAAGCAGACGCTGCACACAGTCCTGCCAGCTGCGGTGGATGGTGACGGTGGAGTTGTTTGCCATCTTCTCATAGTAGCTGCCGATATCTTCTTCCCTCAGGATGCGCCAGTTGAGGATGGACCAGACCATAAACTCCTGTACATCGACCTCGTATTCTTTTTCACAGACGATGATGACTGGGCGGGTGCCTTCCTCGGTGCAGCAGCGGATATAGCGGCCATTGGCAGTGTAAAGCATTTTCATAAAGGTTCCTCCAAATTTAATTTTCGTGTAGAGATGAGAGAAAAGATTCATTGTTTCGTAGCTTGTGGGCAGCACGGCTGATCCACGCCGAAACGTGATTGGGCGGTGCGCTCATGCGGACGGCAACTGCGGTAAGTGGCATCCCGGACACCTGTAAGGCCAGTGCGTGGACACCTCTGCGGGTCACGCCGGTGTATTGAGATTCTGCGGCGGCAAGCAGTAGGGGCGTTTCGCACTTTGTATGACTTGAAACCGCGTTTTGAGCTTCTAAGGCAGCAAGCACAGCAGGCTCCAAATCACCAAGCGAAACAGTGCGCTGATACTTACTCAAAGCATTGCGGCAATAGCCGACAAGACCGTTCTGCACGACCCGCCGGGCATAGGATGCAAAGCTGCCACGCGCCGGGTCGAAGGTCAGCGCTGCATTGCAGAGCCAGACACAGCCCTCTTGATACAAGTCCTCATGGCCAAGGCCAGAAACACAGGGATTGGCTTGGATATCAAACCGCAAGACGCGCTCCACAATAGGCAGATTTTCTTCCACCAAGCGCTGCTGGGCAGCTGTGAGCCTTTTCACGCATTTCATAGCCGTCACCTCGCAGTCGCATTCTCGCAGATGCGGATGATCTGCTCGCAGCGGTAGTCGCCGCACTTGGCGATATGTACCTGATCTCCGGGCAGCCCCATCTGCGTTTGCAGCCAGCGGTAACTTTGGTCGCGGTTCATGCCGAGCTGCGTCTGTACACTGTGCAGGGCGTGGTGGGCAAGGATACGTTTATGCCGCAGGTCACCGTTGGCAAGGGTGCCGAGCGGCTGCTTCGTGCGGCGGTCTGCCGTGACATAGGCATCGCAGGCGGGCCAGCGGCGGCAGACGTACAGGTATGTTCCAGCAGAAATGTCGGACAGACCGTGAATCACGCTTGCCGGGCGCAGCGTGGCAAGTGACCCGCAGTAGGGACAATGGATACGAGTTTGCTTCATAGAACTTCACCTCCAATTTGTTGCAAAATAGGCCGAAAAAACCTATTTGCCCTTATTACTGTCATCTCGAACGCAAAAATTAAAAAAATTCGGCCACTTTTTCAAATTTTACAATTTGTTCATATCTTCGTGGCGTTACGCCAGCATCGGACGAAAGGCGCTGTTGACCGACTTCCGCACATCCAGCATGGTTCTGCCGTTCAGTGTGACAGGCGCATTGAACAGCATCGTCAGAAGATATTTCTTGAGATTTTTAACGTCCGTGTGTAGATTGCGCAGGCCGTCAAGAACAAAACGGATATGCTCGCTTGTCAGCTGCAACAGTCGTTCCCGCACTAATGCCATAGGGAACAGGTTGCTGCCCAGCCGCAGCACGGGGCTGCGAAGCTGAATCGTCTCCACGACCAGCTCGTAGATTTCCTGCATCACAGGGGCGCTCTCCGGCTGATTGCGGCAAAGCAGGTCCAGTTCGATGTTGTCGCGGACTTTTGTCCGTACGGCCTCTCCCTCGGATAAGATTAGATCAGTATTTTGTTTCTCTTTATTTTGTATTTCTTTATTTAATTGCATGGGATTTCCCAGTACAGCAGAATCCGATGCAAGGGGTTCCAGCATAGGCGGCACGGATTCAGCGCTGCCGCCGGAGCCGGACGAGGGCGTTTGCGGATACTCGTAAACATAGTAGTCGCAGCCCCGCAGACAGCCGCGCTCATCCCGGACGCGGGTGCGCACCACATACCCGGCATCCTCTAGTTCCCAAATTGCTGTGCGGATAGCGTCCACGCTCTCTTTGTTGATGGCGGCAAGCCCTTTGAGGGTATAATCCCAGTCGTCCGGCAGGGAGAGCATCTGCGACAGCAGCCCCTTGGCTTTCAGAGACAGATTTTTATTGCGAAGATGATGATTGCTCATAACGGTATAGTCCTTAATGCGCTCTACGCGAAAAACAGCCATTTTACGAATCCTTTCATGTAAGAAGATGGGCAGCCGCCGGGGCTGCCCGCAGTTCAACGGTTACAGATTCTGACGGATAATGCGGGTGATGATGCCCACGGCGATACTGCGCTCCTCGTCCAGCTTTGTCACCACAAAGCTGACATCGTCCTTTTTGCCGGGCGTGCGGCGGTCATAGCAGGAGTGGGCCACAGCGTTGACACCGTTGGAAAGCCGCACATAGACGATGCCCTTATGTACATCGGTAACGCGGCCGGCGTATTTGCTCTGTACACGGCAGCGCTTCAAGGCTTCACGGCTGGTGTTTTCGGTGACGCTCTTGACATCGGCGCGGACAGACAATTCTTCCTGCGAGGTTTTGTTCACCTCGGTCACGCGGACAAGAATCTGGTCGCCCACAGCAAAGCGGTCATGGGCATCCCCAATCCAATCCCATGCCAGATCCCGTGCCATGATGGAACACTCCACGCCGAAAATCTCGACACGGATAGACTTGTCGGCAACGGCAATGACGCGGGCCTGCACCACGCGCCCCTCCCGGACGCGGTACTCGCCGTTGGCATCGGGGCTGAAATAGAATAGCTGACGCTTGCGCATCATAGCCTCGCGGCGGCTGGCGACCACGCTGCGGGTCTTGGAGTCGATGCCGAGGATGACGAAGTCGATTTCTGCGCCCAGCATATTGCCCAACAGCTTCATCTGGCGGACAACCATGCTTTCTGTGCTGTTGGCAGCATTGGGCATCACCATCATTTCCTTGAGAGGGATGACGATGCGAAAACCGTTGTAGTCCACAACGGCAATCGTCTTGCCGCTGTCGGTCTGCTCGATGCCGCCCAGCGGCGCAGAGAGGATGCGCCGTGTGCGGTAGGCGTTGTGAATCTCATGCCACGCGGCGGCTTCGCGGGCATCTTCGGTTTCGATTTCGTCGCCGCTTTCAATGGTTAGTACCGGGGCATCGGCCTTGCGTCTGCGGCGGGGCGGGGGAGCCGCAGCGGGCGTTTCTTCTTCGACAGGGGTAGGAATGGGCGCATCCTCAAAACTCACAGGTTCGGGAATCGGCAGATCGGGGGTAAAAATGTCATTGTTCATTTCCATGAGGAATCTCCTTTTCGTTTTCAGGTTTTGTTATGATGGATTCTTTGTCAGCGGAAACTACTGTTTTTGATTTGGCAGGACGGCCACGGCGTTTAGGCGGTGCCTTGGGGGATGCCTTTGTTTCCACTGAGGGAGTTTCGAGCGTTTCTGGTAAGGCTTTCCGCCACTCCGGGATATGGGCGGACGCTTTGCACTCCCGCAGCTGCTTGTAAGCAGGGTGCAGAGAGTAATCCATCTTGTGGACTTTCAAAACTTTGTGCCCGCGCAGAATTACCAGCGCTTCATCTACCGGCAGGCGCAGCACTTCGTCTGGGGTCAGCACCGGTCGCTTTCCGACACCACTGCTCTCGCGGTACTGCGGCGTATAGTCGGAGACGCGCAAGGTACTCAGTGCTTTGGAGGTACTGGACACTGCCACACTGGCAATGCCGGTGCGCTGGGAAACGTACTCAGCTGTCAGCTGATCCGTACAGCCAAGAAAAAGCTGCACATCGCAGTTGCCGAGAATTTCCTGCCACTGGTTCTGCGGGTAGCGGTTTTGCAGGCCGGCAAGATTCTGGAATACGCAAGACATGGAGATGTTGCGGGAGCGGATAACGCTGATACGCCGGGATAATTCGGAAATCGTACCGCAGGCGGTCAGCTCCTCGCCCAGCACATGGACCGGCACAGGAAGCCGCCCACCGGGGCAGTTGGCATCGGCATAACGGACGAGTTTGATGAAGGCAAAGGACAGGAACAGCGATGCAAGAAAGTCAAAGGTGCTGTCTTGATCGCTGGTGACGAGATAGTAGGCGCAGGGCTGCTGCCCCGGCAGTTCAAGGCTGATTTCGTCATACGCAGTGATTTTTTTAATCAGTTCAGATTGGAACACCTGCAATCGACTGCCCAGTCCGCTGATAACACCGCTGCGCACCGAATCCGAGGCCCGTTGGTACAGGCTGTACGGCGCTTTGGCGGGGTGGGTCAGCGGCAGAACATCGAACAGGCTGTCCAGCTGGCTCTCGCTGCATTGCGTGATAAGGTTGTACACCTCACCAATGTTCCGCTGTTCTGGCGGGTAGGTAAGGTCAACGTACAAGACCAGCGCTTTCAGCAAGTTCATCTCGCCGGAATCCCAGAAACGATCGCTCTTGCCTGTGCCGTTGGTATTCTTAATGATGACATCTACGAAAAGTTGCGCCATCAGTTCCTGCCCCTCAATTTCTTTCAGGCAGTTCCACGAGTCGGAATTTTCGAGGCTGACAAGGTTGAACACACGCACTGTGTAGCCTAAATCCCGCATATACTCGCTGGATTTTTCATAGAGCTCGGATTTGGGGTCACAGATAATAAGCGACTCGCCGCGGGCGGCGCTTTGCAGGATACGATTCATGCAGAACGAGCGTGTTTTCATCGAGCCGCTGGCACCATAGACGGCAAGGTTGCCGTTCATACGTGTTTTCTCCGGGATACAAAGAAACTTTCCGCCGAGCATCCCCAACACAGTGCCTGTATGCTTGGATAAGTCGGAAACCATATCCAGCACGGCGGGGACTTCTCGCGGCTGCATCCAGCCGGACGTGCCGTAAGTGCCTTTTGCGGAGAAATCGAAATTGCGTTCGGAATCCGTTAGGGCATCCTGGCTGAACAGCTTTCGGTATAGGAAAATCACAGCGACTGCTGCTGCGCAGCTCGCCGTGCAGTACAGATTGTAGGGAAACCACAGAACACCTTTGAGACAGGCCAGCGGCGACAAAGAGGGAAACGGCGGAGAAGTGCCGCCCAGCATACCGCCGTTTTTCTGCCAGACGGCATAATTACCGATGAACTGCGTTACGTAGCCGCAGGCATAGAGCAGCAGCACGACTGCCAATAGAATTTGAGCTCGTTTTTGAGGTTGTTTCATGGGTTGGAGAAGAACCTCCTCTCGAACTCAGCAAAGTCGATGGTCTGCAACTCGACCCTGTCGCCGCAGAGTGGCTGCAGCGCGTTTGCCTGAAAATCAAAGCAGAGGATGGCACCTTTCATTTGCAGCAGCTCTAAGGCGGACAGGAATCGGAACAGACGCGGCAAATCCGGCAGATAGCAGAATAGAATTGGCGTGCCTGCATCTGTGCGAGCATCGTTCTCGATGAAAGCATTACGGCAAGGCGGCTGAAGCTCTTGCAGCAGCATGGCGCTTAGTCGTCCGATGACATCCGAATGACAAAGCAGCCACAGCAGCGTCTCTCCGTGGTAGTCATTGGTGAGAAAGTAGAAATGTTCGTAGCCCTCGCCAAAAAGGAAGTGTTCTTTCTTGTAAGTCTTTGCATCTTCCAACAGAGTAGTCATCACCGCCCACTGATCGGACAGCAGAATGCCATCAGGCGTGTGACTTGCGCCGGTTCGCGTATAGCGGATATTTTGCAGCATGATTTTTCCCCGCTGTTCGATTTGCGTGTCAAAGGTCGGAACAGTCTCCATGCCGTTGAACACAGCAAAGGTGCGGGATGGGGTCAGCAGCGAGCCGACCATGCGGGAGCCGTGAACCTTTATCATTTCAAGACCCAGTTCTTTCATCTCGCGGGAATCATAAAAAGTGGGAACATCAATATAGAGAGGTTTGCTCACGTTAGGAGAAAATATAGGCGGCTTTTCATCTCGGTAAATCACCGCGCCTGCATTCATCATCGTGACGTAGGTTTGTGCGATACGATGCAGCCGCAGACGGCGGGCAGGGGATGACTTGATGGAGTTGGTGTCGGTGCGGCCTGACAAGTAGAATTGAAACCGTTCTGGCGCGCGTTCCCGCAAAAGACGTTTGCCACGGATACCGAGCCGATAGCCGCGAAGATGATCTTTGGAGAAAATGCGCAGGAGCTTGTCGTGCGTTAGGCTCGTCACCACTTTTTTGCGGTAACTTTTGCTGGAGGTAAGGCGGTCAGCACACGCACAAGGCAACTCACCGCAGATGGCAGTGAGCGCCAAAAGTTCATAATAGAGGCTATCTTGCGCGGGCAAGACAGGGAAAGAAGAAGAAATAGAAATCACCTCGGAATTTAACCGTGCCTTCTTTGACTCCGGCGAAAGTCGCTGCCGATTGGGGTATGAATCGGCTTACAACAACGCGGAAAAGTCATTTTCAAGCACAGGTATCTGATCTTTACGAATTTTTCGGAAAAAGTGGAGGTCGGTTTTCAGCCGATTTTGGGGCGCTCAGCCACGCCGAAAAGCATTTTTTCGGCATCACGGTAATCACGGTAGAGGACGAATATCCAAACCGGGTCGTCTGGAAAGAATCGCACAGCGCCCCGGTATCGTCCGCCAAACAGAATGTGGCAATGACATCTATGACAGCTTTCAACTCTAAATTGTCATAATCCCGCACGGCTTTGATCGGCAAGTTGTGGTCGTAGATATGCTCCACACAAATCACACAGTCGGAAAAGTGGGGAAGTGGTTTGCTTTGCACCAGCGCTGCCTGAAGTGGCAGCAAAAGAAATTTGCAGCCGTTGCGCTTCTTTTTATCCGGCAGCAACGCGGGGAGCAGCACACGCAAATAATTATCAGATGCCCACACGCGAATCCCCTGTGCCTCGGCCGCCTTGGGGTAGTAATAGATTGGCGGCTCGTTGGACACGGAAAAGAACATATTACGCAGATGCGCCGTGCTTTTCTCGCTGAGAAGCGCCGCACTCTCGGCGGTTTTGGCAAACTGCATTGGGTCGGGTATGGGCAGCAGATGCTCCATCTCGTACAATTTCTTGTGGATGTCGATGAGTCCACGCTGCTCTAATCGGATGCGATTCAAAAGTACGTCAGGATTCAAACGCGGCCTCCTTTTTGTAGTAACTGACAGTACCGTCCTCGGCTACCGTGCAGAACCCGGCTACCTGCGGAATATCCAGCATCTCGATTTGGGCAGCATCATCGACCACCACAATGCACTTGTCGGCATCTTTCTGCGGCTGGCGCAGCAACTGGCAGATCATAGTTTCCTTGCCCTGCGGGATAGGAACAATTTCATACAGTTCTCCATTTGCAAAACAGAGTATAGCTGCCGGAAATTCTCCAACAGTGTGATATTCCACTTGATCTATAAAATCGAGTAGAACCCAGACGCAGCGGGATAAGTCTTTATCTGCGCCGTTTTGTGCTTCTTGATTTGCGTAGTAGCGACCATTCTCGGCGCAGAAGATGCGCCCTTCTTTCAGCATATGGGCAAGCAAAGTTTTTGCCGTCGCTTCTTTTTCGGGAAAGAAGCGACAAAGCTGCTCTTCGGTCAGACCGGGATACAGCGAAATGTTATGCAGCATTTCAGCGGCTTCCCGCTGATAAATCGCTGCGCGGTTTTTCAATACAATCACCATCCTTATTGCGCATAAAGGACGCATAAAAACGTATTAGGTAGTGTCGGCAGCATAGCCGCAGGCCGCTAATACGCAATCAATACGTCCTTTTGCGTATTCGACTTTTTATTGCGTAATCATTGCGTCAGGGTGGACGTATTACGGTCATCTGCAAAACCTCCCACATCAGAATTTATCCAAAACAAAAAGAGCCGTGCCTGAAAAAAGTCAGGTACGACTCTGGGTGAAAATGTCCAACCTTTTTGGCTGAACCCTATTTTGAACATACTAATTGTAACATACGCGATTATACACGTATATACAATCACTGTGCGGATGTTGTGCAGATGTAATGCGAGTGGGGAAAAATATTTGTAAGCCGTAAAAGCATCGCTCAAAGCCTGCGCTGATTGCAAAATAAAAGCACCGTGGTTGCATTACATCCGCGCGGTCTTTGTATATACCAGCGCTGTTTTTTGCTATACACTTATTGGTAGGGGAACCTTTTCTATATAGGATAATTCTCATCCTTTGTTCTCTGAAGTCCGATTTATCCATCAGCGCAGGTGACAAAAGTATCAAATCATTGTATAATAAAGAACAACATGGTTTAATACTTTTTCTGCCACAGAAAGGAGTTTAATGACCACGGCAGACAAAAGGAATTCTGAAACGTCCTCTCCTATCAGGACATATAAGGTGGAAGATATTGCGGCCATGCTAAATATCGGCCGTACTTCTGCCTACAATCTTGTGAAAGAGGGACATTTCAAAACGGTACGAATCGGTAATGCTATACGAATTTCCAAAAAATCTTTTGATGAATGGTTGGATTCTCAATCTTTCTAACCAGAAAGGAACATTAGTATGGCTACGATTATTAAACGTAAAAAAGCATATTCCGTTGTTTATAACTATGTCGATGAAAACGGCGAAACCAAGCAAAAATGGGAAACCGTACATACCCACAAAGAAGCCTTGAGGCGAAAAGCCGAAGTAGAAAACACTCAAAACGCGGGAACATTTTTACCCCCAAACAAGCAGACTGTTCGGGAATTTCTGCATGACTTTGTTGCTACCTATGGCGAAAGAAAGTGGAGCATCTCGATGTATGACGGACAGCTTTCCCTGATTTCCAACTACATCAACCCCATTATCGGCGATTTGGAAGTGCAGTCTATCACACCCCGCGTAGTGGATAAATACATTCAGACACTCCAAAAAACGCCCAGCGCCGCCCGAAAGAATCGCAAGACACACGCAGAATATGTTACGAACTCGACCATCGAGAGAATTTTCAAACTTCTTCGCTGTGCCTTTAAGCAGGCTGTCCGTTGGGAACTGATCGGAAAAAATCCGTTCGACAACGCCATCCTGCCTAAAACTGTTTATAAAAAGCGTGACATTTGGGATGCAGATACCATTCGCAAGGCATTGGATCAGTGCGAGGACAGCAAACTGTACATCGCAATGAATCTTTCCTTTGCGTGTTCTTTGCGAATGGGTGAAATCCTGGGGCTGTCTTGGAAGAATGTCCACATTGAAGATGAAGATATTGCTACAGATAATGCCTACATCTATATTGATGCCGAGTTAGAGCGGGCCTCAAAGCAAGCCATTGAAACACTCGGGAAAAAGGACATCTACCACATTTTTACCCCTCTCATGCCTAACACCAGCACGCGGTTGGTCTTGAAGAAACCCAAAACAGATTCCAGTATTCGCAAGGTATGGCTGCCGAAAACGGTGGCGTATATTCTCCGCGATTGGCGCAAGGCGCAGAACGAGTTAAAGGGGTTCTTGGGTGGGGAATACCAGGATTTCGATCTTGTTGTAGCACTTCCCAACGGTCGCCCCTGCGAGGCGCGAATTATCAATAAGGAATTTGTGCTCTTAAAGGAAAAGGCTGGACTTCCCAATGTAGTGTTTCACTCACTTCGTCATTCCAGCACTACCTATAAGCTGAAGCTGAACCATGGCGACTTGAAAGCAACCCAGGGCGACACGGGCCACGCTGAAATCGACATGATTACAAAGGTATATGCACATATCCTTGACGAGGACCGCAAAGTCAATGCCCAAAAGTTTGAGACTGCTTTCTATTCCAATCCAGATCTCCACAATTCAAGGCCTCCGCAGGAGGAGCCGCAAACACCAAAGCTTGATTTGGCGGCTCTTATTGAGCAGCTGAAAAACTCACCGGAGCTTGCTAATACTTTAGCGGATTTGATTGCGGGTTCTAAAGCCTGCTAAAAAAAGCTCTTAGCAAATGGTGCGATTTTCTTAACAAGCGCCTGATTTTCGTTCGAATCCAATTAGCAAATATTCAGCGTAAAACACATAATATTCAATATTCTTATTGTAAGCATAAGGAACGCTTTTTGTTGTGCTATACATACAGCAAAAAGCCGCAAACCCGAAAAAGCACGGATTTGCGGCAATTATAGCGTCCCAGAAGGGGCTCGAACCCCCGACCTTTCGCTTAGGAGTATGGCTTACCATGTGATACACGGTTCGGATGTAACTTCCAATATCATCCCTTACGCAGAATGACTTGTAGTAAACGAACTTTATGGTGCAAAACACCTATTCTGACGCAGTTTTATGTGTCCGTTGGGTGGTCCTATTAGCAAATTCTTAGCAAGAGGACACCCAGCCAAAGCCGATTGCTACTGCCATTCTTCACTCCCTTAGTCAAAATGACAAGGCAAATACATGGAGGTTACTATGGACAAGAAAGAGAAAAAGTCACTGCCGGAACCGCGCACATATACCGTGGAACAGATTGCGGCCATGCTCAACATTGGCCGCACAACCGCATATCAGCTCGTCAAGCAGGAGGAGTTCAGGATCGTCCGCATAGGCAATGCGATCCGCGTCTCCAAGAAATCTTTTGACGAGTGGCTGGAAAGTTTGGAATTGTGAATATCGCAAGAAACGCCGTAGGCTCAAAAAACCTATGGCGTTTTTTTATACCCATTTTGAAGGAGGCTGGCAATGAAATTGACAGAAGCAGAAATGAGGATGGTGTTTCAGATTGAAAGTACCAATCAGAACGCTGCCCTGAATGAGATTTATATGACATGGCGCTATGCGCCGAACCCGGCAACGAAAGAAACGGCGGAAAGCCTTCTGGACAAGCTCCGTCCCCTGTCGGATCAGGAGTGCATGGATTTGATCCGCAAGGTGCAGACCGAATACCGTCTGCCGGAGAAGGCCCGCACCATCGGGGAAATGCTGGCAGAAGCCAGACAACGATCCGGGGCGCAGAAGTTATCCGGCCATGACATTATGGCATTGGAGCGTTTCGACCCGGCAACCAGACACATGATCGTCTTTGATGTTCTTACCCATGACTCGCCTGTTGGCTGGAAGGGTGAGAAAATGCGCCTATTCCTGACCGACACCGGATACAGCAAGGCTTTGGAAAATCAGGAAAAGGGACATATCAAAATCCGTAACCATGCGAAGGTGCTTTCCGGCGATCTCCACTATGACTATAAAGACCGTGAGAGGTAGCCGCCCCAAAAATGTATCAAAATCAGCGGAAAATCTTCTGTTTCTTTCTCCGTGGCTTGCGTTCTGAACGGGGCGTGGATGTTTTCCCATACGGGAGAAAACGGAGGCATACAGACGGGTAAACCGCTCAAAATCAACACTTTTTATTTTCACAGGAAGGAGGTGCGAAGATGGCTGTTTTTCGTATTGAAAAGACCCGTGATTATACGGTCATGTCGAACCATCACTTGAAAGATCGAACGCTGACCCTGAAATCCAAAGGGCTGCTGTCCATGATGTTGTCGCTCCCTGACGAGTGGAATTACACCACCAGAGGTCTTGCGGCGATCTGCCGGGAAGGTGTGGACAGCATCGGTGCGGCGTTGAAGGAGCTGGAAACCAACGGGTATATCCGGCGCACCCAGCTTCGGGATGAAAAAGGCAAGATCACGGATACCGAGTATGTCATTTACGAAATGCCTCAGTGCGAGCCGCCGTCAAGCCCAGGTACGCCTTTACCGGGTACGGCAAAGCCATATACGGAAAACCCGGATATGGGTATCCCGGATACGGCGGAACCGTGTACGGAAAACCCCGCACAATTAAATACTAATCAAACAAAGACTGATTTATCAAGTACGGAGATATCAAATCCTATCCCATCAAATCCCCCTACCCCCGCAGGGACAAGGATGGGAATGGATCGGATGGGAGCCAGAGAATGTTATCGTGAAGTGATTTTGGACAACATCGAGTACAGCTATCTGGTGCAGGACAGCCATATCGACCGTGAGCAGCTTGACGAAATCGTTGACCTGATCGTGGATACCGTTTGTTCTGCCCGCAAAGTCATCCGCATTGCCGGAGATGATTATCCGGCAGAGGTGGTAAAGTCCCGGTTTATGAAGCTGGACAGTTCCCATGTTCAGTATGTCATGGACTGTATGAAGGACAACACCACCTATGTCCGCAATATCAAGAAATACCTTCTGGCGGCGCTGTATAACGCCCCGACCACCATCAACAGCTACTATTCTTCCCTGGTGCAGCACGATATGTACGGGGACGGGCAAAGGGGGCGAGGTTAAATGCAGGAGGAAGTAACGCGGGGCGCCGTAACGCTCATTGTTGACGGAGCCAAGCTAAGCGAGCAAGTCTTTGAAAAAGCCGTCAAAAAGTTCCTGGAGGAAATCCAGAAAAGCCAGAAGCCCAAAATCTACCGCGGCAGGCAGAGCCTTAAACAGCTTGCCAGCCAGAACGCCGGTCTTGCCAATATCGAGATCAGTGACAAGAATATCAAGGCTTTCTCCCGTGTGGCGAAGAAATACCATGTGGATTTTGCCTTGAAGAAGGACACCACTGCAGAGCAGCCTCGTTACCTGGTCTTTTTCAAAAGCCGGGACGCGGATGCCATCACAGCGGCATTTCAGGAGTTTGCCAGCCGGAAAATGAGCCGTGAGGAAAAGCCCTCCATCCGGGAACGGCTGACCCAGGCGAAGGAACAGGCGGCGGAGAAAGTGGAACACCGCACCATTGACCGGGAGAAAGTAAAGGTCAAAGATCGGAGCGTGCAGAGATGAACATGAAAAAACTGTTTTTGCTGAATTTCCCGTATCTTCTGTTCGTGTATCCCTTCGATAAGCTGGCACAGGCTTTCCGGCTTGCACCCGGTGCTGACCTTTCCGGCAAGCTGCTCTCCATTGGGGACGGCTTCACGGCAGCACTTTCCTCCCCGTGGCTCAGTTTCCATCCCACGGACCTGCTGATCGGCATAGCCGGTGCGGTTGTCCTTCGCATGGCGGTCTACCTGAAAGGCAAAAACGCCAAGAAATACCGCCACGGAATCGAGTATGGTTCTGCCCGCTGGGGTACGGCGGCAGATATTGCTCCCTACATGGACAAGGACTTTTTCCAAAACATCCCCATGACGCAGACGGAGCGAATCACAATGGCGAGCCGTCCAAAGCAGCCGAAGTATGCCAGAAATAAAAACATTCTGGTGATCGGCGGTTCCGGCAGCGGCAAGACGCGGTTCTTCTGCAAGCCGTCGCTGCTGCAAGCTCATTCATCCTATGTCTGCACCGATCCGAAAGGGACCTTGCTGCCGGAGATCGGCGCTTTCCTGGAACGGAAGAAATACCGTATCAAGTGCCTCAACCTGATAAACTTCCGAAAATCCATGAAATACAATCCGCTGGCTTATATCCGATCAGAGAAAGATATCTTAAAGCTGGTGAACGCCCTGATTATGAACACGAAGGGCGAAGGCGAAAAATCTTCGGAAGATTTCTGGGTCAAAGCGGAACGCCTCTATTATTCCGCACTGATTGGCTACATCTGGTACGAGGCCACGGAGGAAGAAAAGAACTTCATCACACTTCTGGACCTTATCAATGCCAGTGAAGCCAGAGAGGACGACGAAACCTATCAAAGCCCGGTGGACCTGCTTTTTTCTCAGTTGGAGGAACGGGAGCCGGACCACTTTGCTGTCAAGCAGTACCGCAAATTCAAGATGGCTGCCGGCAAAACCTTAAAATCCATTCTCATTTCCTGCGGCGCCCGGCTTGCTCCCTTCGACATCAAGGAGCTGCGGGACCTGATGGAATATGACGAACTGGAACTGGATACCCTGGGCGACCAAAAGACGGCGCTGTTTGTGATCCTGTCAGATACGGACAGCACTTTCAATTTCGTGGCCGCCCTCATGTATAGTCAGCTTTTCAATCTGCTCTGTGACAAGGCGGATGACTTCTACGGCGGGCGGCTGCCCGTCCATGTCCGTCTGATCCTGGACGAGTTTGCCAACATCGGCCAGATACCGAACTTCGATAAGCTGATCGCCACCATCCGAAGCCGTGAGATATCGGCTTCTATTATTTTGCAGTCGCAGAGCCAGTTAAAGACCATCTACAAGGATGCGGCAGATACCATCGTCGGTAACTGTGACAGCACCTTGTTTTTGGGCGGCAAAGAGAAATCCACGCTCAAGGAAATTTCGGAGCTGCTGGGGAAAGAGACCATTGATCTCTATAACCAGTCCGAAAACCGGGGCAGCCAGGTTTCTCATGGCCTCAGTTATCAGAAATTAGGAAAGGAGTTGATGACCCAGGACGAATTGGCAGTGATGGACGGCGGCAAGTGTATCTTCATGCTGCGAGGCGTGCGTCCGTTCCTTTCGGACAAGTACGACCTCACCCGGCACCCGAATTACAGATACACGGCCGACGCCGACTCTAAAAATGTCTTTGACATGGAACGGTACATGAAGAAGCAGCGTGCCGTGGTAAAACCCACGGACACCTTCGATGTGTACGAGATTGACGCAACAACTTAACCCAAAATCAAAAACATTTTTTAGGAGGATTATTTTATGGAATTTTTCAACAGTGCAGTTGGTGTTTTGCAGACTCTCGTAGTGGCCCTGGGCGCAGGTCTTGGTATCTGGGGCGTTATCAACCTGCTGGAAGGTTACGGCCAGGACAACCCTGCTTCCAAAAGCCAGGGTATGAAACAGTTGATGGCCGGCGGCGGTGTCGCCCTCATCGGCATCACCCTTGTACCTCTGCTCTCCGGCCTGTTCGGTTGATCGTCTGGCGGTGATCGCTTATGGGCGGCATACTCGACAAACTCGATGAATGGCTCCGAGGGCTGCTCATCGAGGGAATCACGGGAAACCTGTCGGGCATGTTCGATACGGTCAATACCAAAGTAGGCGAGATCGCTGGTGAAGTGGGACAGACGCCGCTGGCATGGAACAGCGGCGTCTTTTCCATGATCCGAAACCTCTCTGAAACGGTGATCGTTCCAATCGCCGGGGTTATCCTGACATTCGTAATGTGTTATGAGCTGATCCAGCTTGTGACAGAGAAAAAC
>OLRZ01001277.1_pt1 | contig 17521 bp, 17 predicted proteins | sample 1671931 | NCBI WGS metagenome assembly OLRZ01 (sample SAMEA3136627, study PRJEB25190) | human gut metagenome | reverse complement strand
TGCGCGGTGGTCAGCACGCCGCTGAGCAGCACCACATCCGGGTGATAGTTCCGAACCGCATGGACGAACCGCTCCGGCTTGACGTCAATGCCCAGATCCACCACGTCGAACCGCTCCGCCCGAAGCAGGCTGACGATGATATCCTTGCCGATGTCGTGGATATCCCCCGCCACCACGCCGATGACCACCTTCCCCAGAGGCCGGGGCGCGCCGCCGGAACGCAGAGGCTCCCGCTCGTTCAGGGCGCTGCGGTAGATCATACCGGAGACGATCAGGTCGGCAATGAAATAGTCTCCCCGCTCAAAGCGGGTGCCCACGGCGCTGATGCCGGTGTTCAGGCACTGCTGAATTTCCTCAAAGGAGTGTCCCTCCGCCGCCATCTGCCGGACGGTGGCGATCACCAGATCTTCATTCAGATCGGCCATTGCCTCAATAAGCTGTCTGTTCAGATCCATGCTGCTTTTCTTCCTTCCCGATTACTTTTTTCCGCGCTCAGAACCAGATGCGTCCGACCAGCACCACAAGGCCGGCCACGCCGAGGGCAATGACCAGATACAATACCGTACCCAACCCCCGCTTTATCAGGACTTCCTTCCAAGGCTTCAGATAGGGAACGCCCTCCATCCCCTCGATGACCCAGATCTTTCCATGGCCGACCCACAGTCTGTCGATCACAATGCCGTCAAACCAGTTCATGACCTCCAGAAACAGCACGCCCTGTCTGTATGCCGTCCAGAAGTCCGTGACGCGATTCCACACGCCAATCATCAGCACCGGCGCAACAAGCAGCAGCACATACAGCGCAATCATGCAGTTCCGGCGCTTCTTCTGCACCGTTGCGCGGTCAACCACCCCCCGCGAAATCGCGCACTCCTGAAATGCCTTCGGGTAGAAGTACAGCCCATTGATGGCGTTATTCCCGACCGCGACTTTCACAATCAGCCACAGTAGGAAGCAGTACAGCGCCAGTTGAATCACAATCGTCATGATGATTTTCTCCTTGCCTCCGCAGATGCGCCCATGCGAATCAGCGCCACCGCGCAGGGAATCCGCCCTTCGCACAGTTCGAAACGCATGTCGGAATAGCCCGCGTCGGCGAAAAACTGCCGGTACGTTTCCAGCGTAAATTCGCGCTTGAAGTCCGCGCCCGCCTTGCCGATGACGCCGGAAACGCGGTTCGTTTTGCCTTTGTCCGTCCGGTTCATGTAGGTGGGGATGATAAGTTTTCCACCCGGCTTGCACACGCGGTCAAGCTCCCGCAGCGCCTGATGCGGATTATCCAGCAGGTGAATCACGTTCGCGGCGACAACGGCATCAAAGCGCGCATCGGAGTAGGGGAGATGCAGGATATCCGCCTGCTCAAACCGCACATGCGGATACTGCCCGTACTTCTTCCGGGCGCGCGCAAGCATCTTCGCGGAGAAGTCCGTTGCCGTCAGGGATTTGCAGCGCTTTGCAATCACACCGCTGAGCAGCCCTGTGCCGCACGCGCATTCCAGCACGTCGTCCGTCGCCGAAATCAGCCCCGCAACCACCTTGCACAGCTTGCGATTCGCTTTGCGGTTGATGCCATCCGCGAAAATGTCGTAGACCCATGCGACGCTGTCCCAGAACATGGTGCTCCTCCTTTCCGTTATTTTCGTGCCGTCACGCACAGCCAGCCTTTGCCGTTCTTGTGCGTCTCCACTTGGCGGAAACCCACCTGTTCCAGCATGGCTTTGAGCTGTGTGTCCTTGTAAATCGTCATGCCGGGAATCTTCTCCGTCCACTTCTCGTCCTGCGCATGATCGCCATCGGACTCGTTGCAGAGGAAGAACGTCCCGCCGGGCTTCAGCACGCGCCCAACTTCACGGAAGCACGCGGGCAAATCCACCCAGAAATACACCGTCTCGAATGCTGTTGCCACGTCAAACTGCGCGTCATCAAACGGCAATGCCTGCACGCTTGCCTGCAGCACTTCGCAGCGGCCAGCGCTTACGGCGGTTTGGTTGAGCTTTCGCGACTTCTCTACGCTGACGGGAGAATAGTCGATACCGCACACTTTTCCCGTCGGGCACTTTTTCAGCATCAGACGCAGATTCGCGCCGCCGCCGCACCCACAGTCCAGCACATCCGCATTCTCCGCCAGCGGCAGGAAGCGAAGCCCCCAGTCCGCAAGCGCCCGATGCCCAATGTTCATCATAGTGACCATGAGGCGGCCGCCGAACCCTGTCGGCTTGCGGGTGTTCTCGAAAAACGCCATATGGATTCCTCCTTATTTCACCAGCGACACAATCAGTCCATGCCAGCGCCAGCCCAGATTGCGCCGAGCGTCAGCAGCGCCGTAAAGCTGACGGCTTCCAGCGCGACAATCGACCAGACCATGATTGCATCCCCTTTATTTTTGCAGCACGACGATGCGGTTTGAGATATTGCGCACCAGAGGAATCTTGCCCAGCACCTTGTAAATCGGCAGGAACTCCGCCATGCCTTCGGTCAGGCTGTGCTCTTCCACCAGCTGGAAGCCCGGCAGCAGCGCCGCCAGTGCCTGCCCATCGCGAACGCCCCATGTGAACTTCGCGTGGCTGCCCTCAATTGATTTTTCCTTGAAGTTGCGCACGACCAGCGGGTTCATCACTTCCACCAGCACGGTGACGCGCGGAAAGCGCCGAGCGATTACGTCGAAAATGCGCTGCACGTCCGCTTCGCTCAGGTACATCGTCAGACCCTCGATGATGACCAGCGCGTCGCCTGATTCGCGAATCATACCGCCCCAGTCGTCCATCGCGGACATGGCGATTTGCGAGATTTTTCCGTTTTCCGGCAGCAGCTTTTCACGCACGGCGATGGTCTCCGGCAAATCGAGGTTATACCAGTGCTGATAGCCCTGCATCCGATAGCAGCGCGTATCCAGCCCGCAGGCGATATTGACCGCCACCGAGCCCGGATGTGCCGACAGATAGGTCTTTACGAGCTTATCCAGCACGATGGTGCGGGCAATGACGCCGCTGGACATGGCGCTGTCCTTATCCGCCAAGGAGAAATCGTAGTCGAGCCGGCGGATGATTTCGACGGCTTTCTCGTCGCGAACTGCCCCGCGGTTTTGGGTTTCCTTCGCGCGGGCGTAGACGGTTTGCAGCATGGTTTCCGGAACCCCGGAAAGGGTGACTTTGCTGCTGGTTTCACGCATTCTTCCTGCATCTCCTGTCCCTATCAATCCGCCTTGCGGCAGATAAACCACGCAATGCTCTTCAAGCTGCCGACGTTCACCTGCGCGTACATGCCCTGCAAGCGCTTCCACAGGCTGTCCACCGTCTCGTAGGGCGGCGTGAAGAACTTCGTCGGCTCGTAAACGTGGCGAATCATCCAGTCCGTGCGCTTGTGTTCGCCTGATACATAGAAGCAGCCGCAGAATGTTCCGCCGGGTTTCAGCACGCGGAATGTCTCGCGGTACGCCGCTTCCTTATCCGGGAACGCATGGAAGCCGTTGAGCGACAGCACCAGGTCAAATTGCCCGTCTGCAAACGGCAGCGCGCCGACATCCCCCTGCTGGAACTTTACGTTCGTCAGGTTCAGCTTTTCCGCCTTTTCCTTTGCCTGACCCATCATGTCCGGCGAATAGTCCAGACACGTCACGTCTGCTTTCGGCAGCGTCTGGTAGACCGGCATGGTCAGGATGCCCGTGCCGACGGGAACTTCCAGCATCGTGCCCGCGAAATCCTCCGGGATGCCGGACAGCGCCTTGGACAGGTAGTCCTCGCACTCCTGCCGGTTCATCGCCCACACTACGCGGCAGACCGCCTTGCCGGAGAAGGTCGAACAGGTAATCATGCCGTCGTAAAAATTGTTCGATCCGGTCAGATGATACGCCCCGCGAATGGCGTTTTTCCGCTGCTCACTTTCCATACGCTGCACTCCTTGATTTTCGTTAGTTTTCGCTAACATACCGCGCTGAAAAAACTGCCTTTCGGCAGCAGCATGGGGGGGATTCCTCCCCGTCGGTTTGTTATGACAAACTAATTCTATCACGTTTTGGGCCATAAATCAATCCGGTCTTTTCCCGAAACAGAGAAAATACGAAAAAGGGATGCCCACTTTTGCAGCGGGTATCCCTTTCGCGATTGCATCCATACAGCGGCTTGCCATTCGGACTATCCTATTTTGGGATTCATTATGCGGCACGTTTTCGTCTGGGAATCGTATTATTTCAGGAAGAAGCGAATCAGCGTTTCTTTCTTCTTGCTGTACGGCGTGTAGCGCATCGGCAAATCCAGCCACAGCGCCTTTTTGACGATGCTCTTGTCATGCGTGAAGCAGCGGAAGCTGTCACGCCCGTGGTAGCCGCCCATGCCGCTGTGTCCAACGCCGCCGAAGGGCATCCGGCTCGTCGCCAAGTGGATGATGGTGTCGTTGATGCACCCGCCGCCGAAAGGCAGCGTGTCCAGCACGCGGCGCTGCACGGCACGGTCTTTCGTGAACAGGTAGCACGCCAGCGGATGCGGCCGTGCGGCGACGAAGGCAATCGCTTCGTCGATGCTGCTGACGGGCAGAATCGGCAGAATCGGACCGAAAATTTCCTCCTGCATGACTGGGCTGTCTGGCGAAACATTGCGGAGGATGGTCGGCGCAATGCGCAGGGCGGCGGGGTCGATACTGCCGCCGTAGACGATTTGACCCGATGCCATCAGCCCGGTCAGGCGGTCGAAATGCTTCTGGTTGACGATGTGGACGTACTCCGCGCTGTGCAGCGGGTCAGGGCAGAGCTGGTCGAACTGCTTTTGCAGCGCCGCAATGAAAGCGTCTTCGACTTCGCGCGCCACCAGCACATAATCCGGCGCGACACACGTCTGCCCGGCGTTGAGCAGCTTGCCGAACGCAATCCGCCGCGCGGCGAGCGTCAGGTCAGCATCCTTCGCGACAATCACCGGGCTTTTGCCGCCCAGTTCCAGCGTTACGGGGGTCAAATGCTCCGCTGCGCGGCGAAGCACCTCCTGCCCGACGTGACTGCTTCCGGTGAAGAAAATCTTATCGAACGGCTGGTCAAGCAGCGCTTGATTCTCCATGCGCCCACCCTCGACAACGGCAACTTCCTCCAGCGGGAAGCATTCGGCGCAGATTTGCCGGATGATGGCGGAAGTCGCGGGTGCATCCTTCGACGGCTTCAGGATGCAGCAATTGCCGCCCGCCAGCGCGCCAAGCAGCGGTTCGATGGTCAGCAGGAATGGGTAATTCCACGGGGACATGATGAGTACGACGCCCATCGGGTCATGGCGGATGAAGCTGCGCGCCGGGAACTGCGCCAGCGGCGTGAGAACGTGCGTATCGCGGCAGTAGCGGCGCGTCCGGCGGAGCAGGTAGCCCAATTCCGACAGCACCATGCCGATTTCACACATGTACGCTTCCGTCCTGCACTTGCCGAGGTCGCTTTGCAGGGCAGCTTCAATATCCTGCTCGTGTGCCAGAATCGCGCGGCGCAGGCGGCGAAGCTGGTCAAGCCGATGCGGCACGGGGCGCGTTATGCCGGACGCAAAGCAGGCTTTTTGCGCGGCGAACAGCGCGGCAATATCCGCGTGGGGCGCATCGGGCGTCATGATGGCGCGGAAGATGTCCTCCAAGGCGAAGCGGTTCAGCAGCGTGTCCTGCGCGGCAATCCGCGCGACGGCGGGAATATCCCGATGATACAGCGTCGGGAGGGTCAAACCATACCCCACATGGAACACGAGGTCGCGCACCCATGCCGCCAGCGCCGCCGCGCCGTCCGCATTCATGCCGCACAGCCCCGCGCCGATTGCCATGTCGGACAACGCCTTTCGCCGCGCACCTTCGGACTGCGCAATCATCGGCGCAAGCAGCAGCGGGAGCGTCTCGTCCGGCGAAAGCTGCTTTACAGTGGTCAGGGCATTCAGCAGTGCGGGCAGCACCGCATCATGTGAAACAGCGAAGGCTTCCGCGGCATCCAGCGACGCGGTGTACAGCGTGCGGCGGCTCGCCAAATCGGAGGAGAAGCGTTCGCTTTCCGGCACGGCAGCATCGTCGCTGATGGCAATCAGCTGTCCGGTCAGCGCACGAAGGGCGTTTTCTGCCTTTTGACGCTCTTCGCGCGGCAGAAGGCGGCTCATGCCCGCGCAGATGGCGTGCGCAATTGTCCAAATCCCTGCGTGGAGCAGAGATTCGCACGATTGAAGCGCCAGCATCGCGTCATCCATCAGCACATAGCGGCTGGTATGCGCCCGAAGCGAAAAGCGGCGTGATTTTCCGCGTGCTGGGTCGAACACGTCACCTGTTTCTGCGAATACAGCGGATGCATCCGCTGCTGCTGGCAGGAGAATCAGCGGAATCGCGCGCCACTGCTCGAATGTTTCCGCATGTCCTTTTGTGTGCAGACGCGCCAGCAGCGCCTGTCCCAGCGCCATTGCGTCATTGCCGCCGACGGCAAGAATTGCCTGCGCCTGTTTGTCGGTGAAGGCCTGCAGGGCGGTATCAACGTCCGTGCGGGTCAGCGCGCCGTCCTTGCTGTCCGACAGTGACACGGCAGCGTGGACTGCGTACATGATTTGGCTGTCCTCCAGCACGGGGAGCAGGAGCGATTCGCAATCGACGGCATGGGCATCGCCGATGACGAGAACGCAGCCGATTTGGCGGCTGCGCAGGAGTTCCGGCAGCGCTGCTATGCTGTCCAGCCGGGAAGGGAATACGGGATGCGCAGGGAGCGGAAGCTGTTTCATGAGCATGTCCTCCGGTGGGGTTGATATGAGTTTTGACCAATGCAATTAGTGGATTCGGTAAAGAAAATAGTGTGCTTTGCTTGTGACAGCGATTACATCATCTGCACCAGCAGCATATACACAATCGTGCCGCCGGCAATGCCAATCAGGCTCGACCAGTGCTGCTTCTCCTTCAAAAGGTTGTCCACGAAGATGACCACGAACATAGCGGTCATGACGAAATCAAGTCCCTTGGTGTCGAACGGAAAAAGTCCGCCGAGCAGACCGCCCAGCGCCGCACCCGCAACCCAGTAGCACCAGTCCAGCACCGTTACCCACAGGTAGAACCAGCCGCGGTCAACCTCCGGCGGCACATCAGCGGAGCAGGTGATGGAGAAGGTTTCGTCGCACAGGCCAAAGATGAGCAGCGGCTTCTTCCAGCCAGCCCCGGCATACTTGCCCAGCAGAGACAGCCCATAGAACAGGTGGCGCGCCTGAATCAGCAGTGCCATCAGAAACGTCTCCAGCGGTGCGAAGGCTGAAAGCAGCATTGACACGGTGACATATTCCAGCGAACCGCCGAAAATTGTCATCGCCATGCACATCGGGTAGAGGAACGAAAAGCCCTTGGTGCGCATCAGCAGACCATACGCGAAGCCAAGGAAGAGAAAGCCCGCCAGAATCGGCAGTGTGTGGGGAAAAGCCGCCCGAAACGCGCGCTTGACCGTGCCGCACGGCGTCTTGGGTATTTTTGCCGATGATTCGTCTGGATATGCAGGCGCATCGGAAGAAACAGGCTGCATGGGAAATGACCTCCCCGTAAAATATAGAGCACTGGTGGGAATTATACAACGGAAATCCGCCGCGGTCAAGCAGGGTTGCAATTCGCGCAAGGTGATGGTATACTAAGAAACAGCAAAAAGCGACAGCAAGCGCACAACGCGCGGAAGGAGCAATACCATGGCGGAGCAGGAGCAGACGGTAGACCAGCAGCAGGAAAAGGCGCGCGAAAAGGCGGAGGATGACCGCTATCAGCGGGCGGAACAGCAGCAGGCGGCGTATGATGATGAGTACGAAAGCCGCCGTGAAACGCTGTCCGCGCTGGCGCTGTTTCAGCAGGATTCGGTGGAGCAGCTGGCGGGCGGCAGCCGACAGAATCGCCGGGATTATTATCAGAAGCTGCTTTCCCGGCTGTATATTGAGCTGCGCGACTTGGGGGCGTCCATGCTGCTGGATCAGCTGGATGCACAGCTGACGCAGAAGCATCAGGGCAAATGCGCCATGCTGGTGTACAGCGCGGTGACGCAGTGCTATCAGATGCTGGTACTGGATGCGCCGATGGCGGATGCCGCGAACGCCGTGCCGGATGTGTTCACTGCCGAGCGCGAGCCGATGACGTGGGAGCTGCTGGCGTCTTATTCGGCAGACCCGGAGCTCCCCGTGCGCGCATCGTTTACAACCCGCGTGCGTGTGCTGCGGTCGGTCAGCCGCCTGCTTTATCAGGCACGCCGGGACGGACGGAGCGCCGCGCCGGAGGAAGATGCGCTTCGTGCGCGCCTGCAGGAGTATCAGCTGATGGCGAAGATGCAGGATGAATCGCTGGAGAACGCCGCCCGGCAGGTGGAGGAAGCGAATAGGAAGGCAGAGGAAGCCCGTACCGGCAGGGCAGAGGAAGAAATCAAGCCGATAAAGGAAAAGCTGCTGGCGGAATTTGAAGAAAAACTGAAGGCGCAGGAAGCCCAGTTTGCACAGGCAGGGCGCGCCAAATTCCAAGAGGCGTTTGGACAGCAGCAGAAGGCGGTTCGCGAGCGGATGGAGGATGAAGCGCGCTGGGCGGCGCAGCTGTTTGACGACGCGGGGATGCAGTACGACAAACTGCGGCAGGATTTCGCGCGGATGCAGGAGGAGCAGAACGCCCGGATGCAGCAGTGGCAGACGGCGATTTATCAGGCGGATACGCGGATGCTGGGGCAGTGCTACGTCGGCATGGCGACGAAGCTCGGCGACGCGGTGGATCAGGCGATTGCGAAACTGATGAAGCCGGAAATGAGCGCCGAGGAAGCCAAGCCCCTGCTGGAACTGCGCGCGGTAATGCTCAGCCAGCTGACCCGGCTGGAATACGCCATGAAGCGCTTGGGACTGGTGGTCATCCGCCCGCAGCGCGGCGATACCTTCCAAAACGACGTGCATACGCTGACGACAACGTCCTCCGAGACAATCAATGTGCCGGAATTTGCGAAAATCGACCAGTGCATTACCCCCGGCGTGCTGGCGGAGCGCGCAGATTTGCGCTTCCGCGAGGTGATTGTGCCGGCGGTGGTTACATTGATGGTGGACTGAGAAAAGCCCTTTTGCGCGGGATGAAAAACCATCGGAAAATCGTTGAATCAGTGCAGGCGGGAAGGTCTGCGTAATATCTCATAGAGGTGAATCCCTTGATGAAAAAGGGCGTATTTCTGGCGCTGCTGCTCATGCTGCTGGCGGCTTTTCCGGCGCTGGCGGAAGATGTATACTATGCGGATGCGTCGCAGGGCGGCAGTGTGACGAGCGACAAGGGGTATCTGTCCGTGTCATGTCCGCTGGATACGGACAGCCGCGTTACAATGACCATCCGCGACGAGTGGGGATCGACGGTCTATCAGCGCGATTACGGCGTGTGCAGCGGAATGTTCGCGTCAGAGGAAGTGTATCTGCCGCAGATTGGCGCACAGACGACGTATCGCGTCACCCTGTCCACGGACAGCGGTGAAAACAGCTTCACGGTCGTTCGCGTTGCGCCAAGATTGACGGATTCCAACGTCACCACGGCGGGACTGCCGCTGTCGGATATTAGCGGCGTTTCGTCGCCTAAAAAGGCGATTTTGCTGGATTTGAGCGCGCTGAATAATCAACTGCCGATGGTCGTGCCGATGGTCTCCGGCGATGTGCAGCTTGGCTGCGTAACGTTCACGGTGCGCAACGGTCAATTGAGCGTATCGGCGGAACTGACGGTGGATGGCACGATTGACCGCGCGGCGGTGTATGTGGCGAAATCCGCCCTCTCCGCGCAGACGCTGGGTACGCGGCGCTTTGACGGCAAGAAGGTCGGGTTGAACAAGAAAGTCAATGTCGATGGCTTGGGCTATGCTGCCGTCTTGGTGCAGATGACGGTTTCCTACGATCAGGACACCGCGACGCCGCTGATGCCGGATGAGGACTTCGTGCAGGAACAGACGGAACTGTGGGACGCGATGCAGGAAGAAACGGTCAACGAGGCGGTCGGCTGACTAACTTTCCCACGGATAAACACGCGGGCATAGCATGAAAGCGCGCCCAACTGAATCGCGAAAAGGGTGTCGAGAGGGTCGAAGACCCTTCGCAGGTGCAGGGCAGCGCCCTGCTGGGGTCAAGGGGCAACGCCCCTTGCGTTTCCTTAATCAACACGCGGGCACTGTGTGAAGAAGTCGCCAACTCAATCGCGCGGAAGGGTCAAGGGAGGAACTCCCTTGTGGGGTCAAGGGGCAACGCCCCTTGCGCTTCCCCGAAGGTAAGGAGAATACGAATGGAATTGACTGTGCTGGGGATGAATGGGCCGTTTCCGGCGGCGAATGGCGCAACGTCGGGATATTTGGTGCGCGGAGAAAAGACGCGCATGGCGATGGATATGGGCAGCGGGACGCTCGGAAGGCTGACGGCGCTGATGCCGCCGGAGAAGCTGGATGCGCTGCTGCTCTCGCACTGGCACTTCGATCATTGCAGCGACGTGCTGCCGCTCTTGTTCCGCTTGCAGGCGTGCGCGGCAAAACCGCTGGATGTCTACGCGCCGGTGGACGAATCGTCGATGGTGCGCAAGGTGGTGCAGCAAAGCGGCGCTTTCTGCCTGCATGACGTGCAAAAGGACGACGAGGTGCAGCTTGGTGAATTTTCCGTGCGCGTTTTTGCCGCGCGTCACCCTGTGCCGGGGGGTATGTACCGCGTGACGGACGGCGAAAAGACGCTGTGCTACACCGGCGACACCAATACCGTGGAGGGGCTGACGGACTTCGCGCAGGACGCGGATCTGCTGCTGGCGGATGGGCTGTTCCCGACGGAAATGTGGCAGGAGGGTCTGCCGCACCTCTCCGCGGCGCAGACGGCGGAACTGGCGCGCGATGCTCGCGTGAAGAAGCTCGTTATCACCCACCTGAACCCGAACATCGACCCGGAAACGCTGCTCAAACAGGCGCGGGCGATTCGCACGGACGCGGAGCTGGCGCATATCGGCGCAACGTATCGTGTCTGACGCGCGAACATGGCGTACATTGCTGCAAACCGCCCTCCTGCCCTGCGCGGCACTGCTGATGATGGCGGGCATCGCCCTCGGCTTCCAAGCACCGACAAGTGCAATGCCGATGCTCTGCGTGTCGGCGGCGCTGGCGGGATTGCTCCTGCTGGGGCGGCGAAGAACGCGCGCGGCGGGCTGCTTGCTGCTGACGTTCCTGCTTGGCGCGGCGCTGGGCATCCGCATGGCGAATCCGACGCTTCCGCCGGAAGGGGACGCGCAGGTGACGGGCGTTGTTGCAGGCGAGGTGGACTTCCGCGCGGAGAAGGGGCAGGTACGCGTTATCCTGCGGGACGTGACGCTGAATGGCGAGCGCATTGCATCCGGTGCATACTGGACGTTCTACCTTAAGGCGGATGAAAATATCCCGGACTTCCTGACGCCGGGGGCAAGAATCAGCATGACCGCCGAAGTCTATCATCCGCAGGGACAGCGAAATCCGCATGGGTACGACTTTCGACAGGCTCTGCGGCAGAAGAATATCCTGATAGGCCTGTATGGTGCGGCGAAATTGCAAGCGCTGCCGGACGGGCTTTCTCTTTATGGGCTGGCGGCACGGTTCAATCACCGCATGGCGCAGACGTTGAGAGACGTTTGCGGCGAGGAAGCTGGACAGCTGGCGAGTGCGGTGCTGCTGGGAATGCGCGACGAAGTGCCGGACGAGGAACAGGAACAGTTCCGGCGGCTCGGCATTGCGCATATTCTGTCCGTTTCGGGCTTCCATGTGGGCGTGCTGGTTGCCTTGCTGGCGCTGCTGATGATGCCGGTGAAACATCGGCGGCTTCGGATGGCACTGACATTGCCGATGCTGCTGGCTTACGCGTTCCTGACAGGCGGAAATGCGCCCGCCGTCCGTGCCGTGCTGCTCTGGGCGCTCGTCTGCTGGGGTCGGATTCGCCACAAGCGGGTGCTGATGCCGCATGTGCTGTGCGCATCGGCAATGATTCAGCTGCTGTTTGCGCCCGCACAGCTGTTCAGCGCGTCGTTCCAGATGACGTACGGCGTGATGGCGGCGATTTGCGGGATAACGGCGCAGACCGCCCCGAACGCGCAGAAAAAGCGCGGCTGGAAGGGGAAGATACTGTCCCTGCTGTCCGTCTCCGCGGCGGCGCAGTTCGGCGTGCTGCTGCCGGAGCTGTACTGGTTCGGGCGCGTGCCGCTGCTGGGCATTGCGGTGAATGTGCTGCTGGTGACGGGGATGAACGTGCTGCTCCTGCTGGATTGGGTGACGCTGCTGCTGACGCCGATTCCGTGGCTGGCGGCGCTTCCGGGGGCGGCGACGCGCGCAGTCAGCGAGGGATTCCTGCGCCTGGTGAACGCACTGGGGCGGTTCGCGCCGACGCTGTGGACACGTCAGCCGGATGCGTGGGTGGTACTCGGCTGGCTACTGGTGTTTGCGGCGCTGCTGCCGTTCGGGAAGAGCCGGAACCGCTGGCAAAACCGCAAAAAACGGCTGCCGATGCTTGCGGCAGGGGCAGTGCTGATGGCGACGATTTTGCTGCCCGCGCCGTTTTCCGGGACGGAATATATACAGCTTGACATGGGCGATGCCGACGCCGCTGTGCTGCGGCAGGAGAAGCATGTGCTGGTCGTGGATGCGGGCGAATACGGCGGCGATTTGGCATCATACCTGCGCGCGGAGCATCTGCCGGTGGATTTGCTCGTGCTGACGCATTTGCACAGCGACCACGCGGGCGGCGTGCGGGAACTGCTGGATGAGGGCATACCAATTCGCCGGTGCGTGATGCCGTCCGGCGCACTGGAGGCGGATTTCGACGAAGAGGTGCTCCCGCTGCTGGCGCGGATGGAGGAAAACGGCACGGTCATCGAGACAGTCCACCGCGGCGACATCCTCCAGTGGGCGGAAGGAAAGCTGACGGTGCTCTTTCCGCCGGAAGGATTTTCAGCGTCGAACGCCAATGACGGCTCGATGGCGCTGCTGGTGGAGGCGGAGGGCGTGAAGCTGCTGCTGACGGGTGATTTGAGCGCGCGGTACGGGCAGTACGCCGCCGTATCCGCCGACGTGGTGAAAGCGGCGCATCACGGGTCAAAGAACGGCACGACGCAGGCGTTTTTGGACGAAAGCGCGCCGACTGCCGTGCTGGTGTCCACCAAACGGGAGAATGCGGCGGACTATCTGCGCGACATCACCGATGCGGATGTGTACAGTACGATGGAAAGCGGAGCTATTATCATCCGCATGGCAGATGGACACTTTACCATCGAACAATTTGAGGAAATGCAATGAATCGCAATGAATTTGTGCAGGCGCTGAAGGCCGGGAAGGTCAGCGGCGCGTACCTGTTTGAGGGCGTGGAGGAGAACATCAAGAGCGTAACGCTGGCCGCGCTGCGCAAGGCGGTGCTGGCGGACGGACTGGCGGAGCTGAACGAGAGCGTTATGGAGAATCCGTCGGCAGGGGAGATTATTGCGGCGTGTGAAACGCTGCCGTTCGCGTCGGACAAGCGGCTGGTCGTTGTGCGGGAGCTGAATGGCACGACCGGGCGGAGCGAGGCGGAAGAGCGGCTCGTCAGCTACATCCCGAAAGTGCCGGATTCGTGCGTGCTGGTCATTTATGTGCGCGGCAAGGCGGACGGACGCAAGAAGCTCTATTCGGCGGTGAAGAAAAAGGGCGGCATCGTATCGTTCGAGCCGCTGGGGGATGCGGAGCTGAACGGGTGGATTGTCCGCGTGTTCCAGCAGAACGGGAAGAAGTGCGCGCCGGACGTGGCGAGCCTTTTGTCCTTCACGGTCGGCAATGACACGGCGCTGCTGCGCGCGGAAATCGAGAAGCTGACGGCGCTGGCGGGCGACCTGGAGCAGGCCATCACCGAGGTGGAGAAGGACGCCGAGCTGGGCGCTCTCATCATCACCGGCGAGGGCCGTTCCTTTGTGGCCGGTGCCGACATCGGCGAGCAGCTCCCCCTGGATGTGGCCGGCGGCCGCAAGTGGGGCCAGCGGGGCAGCGCCCTGATGCGCCGCATTGAGAAGCTGGAGATCCCCACCATCGACGGTAAGGTGAAGTACACCATCCCGGAGGGGACGCAGACCGGCACCGTGTTCCGCCTGAAGGGCAAGGGCATCCCTGTCCTCAACGGCCGGGGCCGTGGCGACCAGTACGTCACCGTCACCATCGAGACGCCCCGGAACCTGAACCGGGAGCAGAAGGATGCCCTGCGGAAATTCAGCGAGACCTTGAACGAGGGGAACTACGAGAAGCACCGTAGCTTCTTCAAGAAGAGGTAACGCCTATGTATCTGGCAGATTATCACGTACATTCCACCTGCTCGCAGGACGGCCGGCAGACTATGGCACAGGCGGCACAGGCCGCCGTGGCCGCCGGAATGGATGAACTGTGCCTGACGGACCACGTGGACACCATCTACTGGGGCCCGGAGCAGAAGCCCCGCTGGGACTTCGACTGGGACGCCGTCCGCCGCCAGTTCCGTCAGGCGCAGGAGCAGTGGGGCCACCGCATTACCCTGCGGCTGGGAGCGGAACTGGGAGAGGCTGCCATGAGCTTTCAGCGGGCGGAGCATTTGATGCAGAATGCCCCTCCGCTGGACTTTGTCATCGGCTCCGTCCACATGGCGGGAAAGAAATTTCACCACAAAGACCTCTATTATATTGAAAAAGCCGACGAAGCGTATTATGATAGTATCATCGACAGCTATCTGGAGGACGTGCTGGCGCTGGCCCGATGGGGTGAGTTTCAGGTGCTGGGCCACTTGACCCTGCCCCTGCGGTATATTAACGAAAACTACGGTGAGCACATGACCTTCGCCCACCACATGGATCAGGTGGAGGAGATCTTCCGTACCATCATCCCCAAGGGGCTGGGCATCGAGTGCAACACCAACCGTGGAAACGAGTCTCTGCCCGGCGCCGATATCCTGCGGCTCTACCGCCGTCTGGGGGGCGAGATCATCACCTTGGGCAGCGACGCCCACCGCCCGGAGGACGTGGGCTGCTTCATCCGCCAGCGGCAGGAGCTGCTGCGGGAGTGCGGCTTCCGCTACTTCACCACCTTTACCGGCGGAAAGCCGGAGTTCAAAGAATTGTAAGAGGAGAATACACCATGAAAATTGCCATCGGCTGCGATCACGGCGGCTATCTGCTGAAGCAGGACATTCTCATCTGGCTGGAGGAGCACAACATCGACTTCGAGGATGTGGGCTGCTACTCTACCGAGAGCGTAGACTATCCCATGTACGGCGAGAAGGTAGGCCGCATGGTGGCCTCCGGCCAGTGCGACAAGGGCATCGTCATCTGCACCACCGGCATCGGCATCTCCATTGCGGCCAACAAGGTGCGGGGCATCCGCTGCGCTCTGTGCAGTGATCCCCTCTCTGCGGAAATGACCCGCCGGCACAACGACGCCAATATGCTGGCCATGGGCGCCGGCATGGTGGGGCCCAACTTGGCAGAGCGGATTGTGGAGGTCTTTCTCCACACGGACTTCGAGGGTGGACGCCACGCCCGACGGGTGGGGCTGATTACGGAGATGGAAGAGGCATAAATTATAGAAGACGGGTACACCCCCCAGGCGGCTATGACCGCCTGGGGGGTGTGGCATGGAAAAGAGAAAGAGGCACACCGTGTATAAAAAAAGACAAGTCCATCTCTGTTTTGATGCCAATATCAGAGGGCTCCTCATGCAGACCTATCATGCAGAGATGGGCAGAACCATGGACCTTCTTTTTTTGGATGAGGACCTGTCCGTTGGGCGATTGAATCCCTTGACCCCTTCCTTTCGAAAGCGAATGTTGGAGGAACGGGGAATTCCAACAGAAGATTCTTTTTGTGGGGAATACCGCACGTTTCTTCGGAGAATAGAGGGACTGTCGCCGGAGGATTCCTGTTATGTCTGGTGCTCCAAGGACCCCTATGAGCTGACGGGGTTTGCGCTGGCCAGTACATATCTGGCCTCCAAACGAGAACAGGTTCTCTTTTGCGACAGTGGTCTGCTGCAAGACGTTGAACCCGCAAGGGCCCAGGCGGTCTGTGACGCGTTACTCTCCCGAGCTGCCGTGACCTCTCTGCGCCCTTGGGCAGCCCTTTGGAAGCGATTGCAGGAGGAAAACACGTCTCTTCGGATTGCTGTGGATGGGCTCCCTCGCTCCGTTCCAGAGACCTTTTTTGATCCATGGATTCAAAGACTTTTGGCTCAAGAGGCGCCACAGGAGAGGGACAATTTTTCCATTGCCATCCAGGTTGAGGAAGAGTACCGTACCCGTTTCCACGGGAGGATGAACATTCATTTTCTGCTTCATCGTGTGGACGTTGTGAGACGGCGAGAGATGTAAAAAAGAGGAGGAGCTCCTACTCGGAGGAGGCCTGCCGTTTTGGGACTGACAGCACCCCCCTGCACCGGAAGAATCGGAGCAGGGGATGCTGTCAATAAAATATACACAAAAATAATGGGATTATATTGCGGTTTCCACACGAAAATGATATATTATAGATAGAAGAAGAGGGTACCCGCGCCAGAAGGACATGGCAGACATCATGACCCCGGAAAGGAGGGGACAATGATGAGGATCTACTCGATTCGGGAGAGACCGGAATACATTCCGGCCATGCTGGAAAGCTTGGAAAACCATTGGCCGGCCTGTATGCCGTGGATTCAGAAGCATATGGAGCAGGTGCGCCAGACCGACGCCCCCCTTCCCGACGCCTACATTGCGGTGGAGAAGGGCAAGGTAGTAGGGGGATATACCTTAGCCGTGAAGGAGATTCTCTGGAGTGAGGACAAAGGCCTTTGGATTGCCACCCTCTATGTGGACCCTGCGTTTCGGGGCAGGCATCTCAGCCCGGTCCTGCTTGCTCATGCCCGCCGGCAGGGCGGCCGGCTGGGATTTGAGAGGATCTATCTGGCCTCGGAGCACAGCAACTACTATGAGAAGTATGGATTTTTCCCCATTGGCCCCGACGCCTGTGCCTGGGGAGAGCCCACCCGGATGTTTGAAAATACCACACTGCCACCAAAAGTGAGACGAATCGCATAGAAAAGATCCAAAAAGCCCCGGTTCACCGAACCGGGGCTTTTTGGATCTGCTTTCTCTGTATCGTTAACAGATGAAAACGGGGGAGACCATAAATGGAATTACAGAAACAGCTCAGGCTCTTTCCGCGGCCAGGAATACAGGTCCTCCAACTCTGTTTTGTGATAGAGATAATTGGGGTCATCAAAATACTTGGCCTGTTTGGGACAGAGACGGACGCAGCGGTTGCACTTCATGCACTTGCCGGGCACCAGGTGGGCGTCCTCAGGGTCGATGGCCCCCAGAGGACATTCCCGGGCGCACAGGCCGCACTGGGTACAGGCGTCCGTGGTTTTGGGTTTCACAGGGAGGATATTGATGGGGTTTCCATGGCGGTCCCGGGGGGTGTAGTAGGGGCCCACGGGGTTGTTGCCCTTCACGGCAACCGGGGAAAGGCTTTCCAGGGAGGTAAGGGCCTCCACTTTGTGGAAGATTTGATCGGCAAATCCCGAGGCGATGGTGAGATCGCTGCGGTCCGGCCGGCCGGCCGCCTG
>OLRZ01001263.1_pt1 | contig 17668 bp, 14 predicted proteins | sample 1671931 | NCBI WGS metagenome assembly OLRZ01 (sample SAMEA3136627, study PRJEB25190) | human gut metagenome | reverse complement strand
AATATCAGCTGTTTCCTTCGCTGACTTCTGTCCCTTGAAGAAGGCACCGGTTTCTTCTGTAATAATGTTGATCAGTTCCTCGTTTACAGATGTGGATGCTTTCTCTGCCGACTCAATAATAGTCCTGACTGCATCAATCTCTTCCTGGGTTGCTGCATAAATATCTATTTCATAGTCATCATACCCCCAGCTCGTCTTCATCTGCTCTACCTGATTACCATTGGCATCGGTCGTATATTCCTTTTCCATGTCCTTTGCAAACTGCTTTTCCAGCGCAGACTGCTTTACCGGGAATCCCCAAGACATACTGTTCTCAGCTACCAGTCCCTCCTGATATTCATCAGAAAGCAGTGTGCTCACAAATGCCCATGCACCATCTTTATGCTTTGAGGATGCGTTGATGGCCACGCTGCCACTGGTACTAGTGATCATATTTCCCTTTCTGTCCACATCAGGATATCCGATAAAGTTTACTTTTTCTCCAAACAAACCATTATACATCTGATATTCCTGCACAGAAGCAAAGGAGGTCTGCATCAGAAGCACCTTATCTCCACGGATCTTTGCACTGACGCCATCACCCTCAGTAGAATAATTGATGTCCTCATCATCCGGGAATTTTGCTGCAAACTCCAGTACTCTTGCAAAATCTTCCCCATCAAAAGAGCTTTCTCCAGTCTCCCAGTTCATGAATTCATTCATATTATTATATATGCAGTAATAGAACACCATTGACCTGCTTCCATAATCAAAGATATTCTCCACATTATTCTTCTCTACAAAATCCAGCATTTCGCTTAAGGTCCATCCCGGACTGCTGAACTTACTTGCTTTTACCATGGTCGTGCTGATCACAAACTGTGGAATGACCGCATAAAGTTTTCCATCTATTTCATAAGCCTTAAATACGTTTTCAAGATAATCAGAACGATTTATCCCGGTCTTGTCCATATATGGATATAGATCCTCAAATACACCCATGCTGGCATACTGGTTATAATCAATATTGGTAATATCTATGATATCCGGACCTGTCCCGCTTACAATATCATTATTGAACTGAGTCACGCCTGTCGTATAATCATCTGTATTATAGGATTTCACTGTAATGTGATATTTATTACTGCTCTTATTAAAATCAATGATATTTTTTCGAAGATCCTGATTGATATACAGTGCACCAACAGTGATCTCCTCCTTCTGCTGTACCTCAGAAGCAGGGGTCTTCGTGAGAAGTACCAGTGAATAGCTGGCATCATAAGAAGAATCACCGGAATAAGCCCGTGTCAACACATAATATCTGCCATCTGACAGTTTCCCGATATCCTGTACATCATCTGAATTGATATCCGCGTCAAGCCAGTCAAACAGTGCTTCCGATTTATCTTCTGCAGGATCATAGGAATATACCGTAGTTCCATCACTTACCAGCACCTGTGTACCATCATTTTCATAAAAATTAAGTCCGTAATTTTTATTCAGGGAATCACTCTTTATGGGACTTCCAATTGTCTTCATCGTGCTGTCAACCGGATAGATTTCAAAGCCTTCGCCACCCCACATGCAGACATATATCTTTCCACCTGCTGTAAATGCACTGTTGACCCAGTTACCTGAAAGATCGATACTTGTTTTCTTCTCTCCCTGCGTACTGATCACTTCGATCGACTGGTCTGTTATCAGATAGATCAGACCTTCTCCATCTGTCAGCATATACTGAATATAGTTGTTTTCATCCAGCACATCAAAATTTTCTGTGCTGATCACAGATCCATCCTCTGTGGAAAGTACATAAAGATCTGTATGATAAGTATACTCTGCTTCAGATCCTGCAGTAAATCCGGGATCTATAGGTTCATCTGGCAGAACCGCTTCCTCAGTATCTACCAAACCAACTGCTTCATCACTATCAGCTGCAGTCTGCGAACCTTCATACCAGTCCACAACAGCTATCAGATTTCCTTCTTCATTCAGGAAGCTCTGCCGCACAGATGCATTTTCCGGCAGCTCCAGATATCTTTCCTGAAGCTCTTCTGTTGAAAAATCATACTGGAATAAAGCATTGCTGCTCGTTTCAGCAGCCTGATCCCACTTATTTCCTACCATCAGAAGTTTATCTCCATTCTGGAGGATCGCCGAGAAATATTCGGCATCAGCTTTAAAGTCCTTATACGTTGGTACATAGTAAAATTCCTTCTGTGCAGAATCTGTCTGTGTCTTATTCTTACCACAGCCCACAAGAGAAGCCACCATCAGGCTTGTACACAGAAATGCCAGAATTCTTTTTCCCTGTTTTGTCATAAATTTTTTCATAAAAACACCTCATATACATGCTTCATTTTATCTGTTAAAACTATAGCATAGTATATGAGGCTAAACAATCTTTTCTGTCTTAGTTTTTCCTTAGTTTTTAAAACTGTGGATCGGTGCCGGGATCCTTCCTCCACGGTTTACAAAGGCTTCACAGGAATAGGGATTTATCGCCATAACAGGGGCATGGCCGAGAAGTCCTCCAAACTCCACTCTGTCTCCTACCTTCTTGCCGATGGCAGGGATCACACGGACTGCCGTTGTTTTCTGATTGACCATACCGATAGCCATTTCATCTGCGATCATGCCGGACAGTGTTGCCGCAGAAGTATCTCCAGGCACAACCACCATATCAAGACCGACAGAACATACACATGTCATGGCCTCCAGCTTTTCCAGAGTAAGTGCACCGGCTTCTACCGCATTGATCATTCCCTGATCTTCACTGACCGGGATAAAAGCTCCGCTTAAGCCCCCTACATAGGAAGATGCCATCACACCACCCTTCTTTACCTGGTCATTCAGAAGTGCGAGTGCTGCTGTGGTTCCCGGTGCGCCGGCGTATTCAAGACCGATCTCACAAAGAATATCTGCCACACTGTCACCGATTGCCGGTGTAGGCGCCAGCGAAAGATCCACGATACCAAAGGGAACTCCAAGTCTTCTGGATGCTTCCTGAGCAACCAGCTGGCCCACTCTCGTTACCTTAAATGCTGTCTTCTTGATCGTCTCACAGAGAACCTCAAAGTTTTCTCCACGCACCTTACTTAAAGCTGTCTTTACAACACCCGGACCACTGACACCAACGTTGATGATCTTGTCAGCTTCTGTTACCCCGTGGAACGCACCAGCCATAAAAGGATTATCATCAGGTGCATTGCAGAACACTACCAGCTTGGCACATCCGAGAGAATCATCATCTTTTGTATACTCAGCTGTTTCCTTTACGATCTCTCCCATCAGCTTTACAGCATCCATATTGATGCCTGTCCTTGTGGAGCCAAGATTGATAGAGCTGCAAACTCTTTCTGTCACAGAAAGTGCCTTCGGAATCGAACGGATCAGCAGCTCATCTGCCGGTGTCATTCCTTTACTTACAAGCGCAGAATAACCACCGATAAAGTTTACACCAACCTCATGGGCAACCTTATCAAGAGTCTTTGCAATCGCAACAAAATCTTCTTCTGATTTGCAGGCCGCCCCTCCGATCAGTGCAATAGGAGTTACCGAAATTCTTTTATTTACAATAGGAATACCAAAATCTCTTGCAATTTTCTCGCCGGTTTCCACCAGATCCTTAGATGCTTCATAGATCTTCTGATAAATCTTTTCATTCAGTCTTTTCAGATCAGAATCAATACAGTCAAGAAGACTGATGCCAAGAGTGATGGTACGGACATCCAGATTTTCCTTGGAAATCATTTCATTGGTCTCAACGACCTCACGTAAATTAATCATGATCTTTTATCTCCTAGATTCTATGCATTTTGTCAAAAATTTCTTCCTTCTGTGCCTTGATCTCCACACCGATCTCTTCCCCTAATCTGTGCAGATCCTCAGCAATGGTTCCGAAATGCTTCTCTGATGCACTGGTATCAACGATCATCATCATATTGAAATATCCTTGTACGATCGTCTGGGAAATATCTTCAATATTGATCTGATTTTCTGCCAGATAAGTGCATACTCTAGCTATGATTCCTACAGTGTCTTTTCCAACTACGGTGATAATTGTGTTTTTCATAATTTTCCTCCAGTGCTTTTTTGTCAGTATAGTGCCAAATACTTTACTATGCAATATGTATTACCGGTGTGACTTCATTTCTCCTTGCAACATGCATGGGCAGATCCCTGACAGCAATACCCTCATCTGCCATGGTCATCTCCACCCTTACTGCTTCATAGGCAAGCTCCGGCATATTATTTTCCTTGCTCAGATGTCCAAGGAGTACCGCCTGCAGATCATCATGGATCAGTCTTGTCAGAAGCTGTCCTGCCCGTTCATTGGAAAGGTGACCTTTATCTCCCAGTATCCTCTGTTTCAGATAATAAGGATATGGTCCGACCTGCAGCATGTTAATATCATGGTTTGCTTCCAGCAAAAGAACGTCCATCCCCTTCAGGGAATCTACTGTATAATCATTGTAATTGCCAAGGTCTGTTACGATCGCAGCCTTTTTCCTGCCATGAGCAAACCGGTAAGCCACGGGATCCGCCGCATCATGGGAAATCCGCATGGGATTGCAGCAGATATCCTTGATCATCAGTTTTTCATCCGGAAAAACTGTATGAAACAGATCTTCTGGTATCTTTCCAACACTCGATATTTTCTGAATAGCTTCTATCGTTCCCCCTGTGGCATAAATCGGAACCTCATATTTTCTTGAAAGAACACCCAGTCCGGCAATATGATCTGTATGCTCGTGGGTGATAAAAATTCCATCAATATCTCTCATAGAAAGCTCCAGTTCCTTAAGTCCCGCTTCCGTCCTTTTTCCACTGATCCCGACATCCACCAGAATATGCGTGGATTCAGAGCCTATATAAATACAATTACCGCTGCTTCCGCTGGCAATGCTGCAAAGTCTCATATCCTAATTCTCCTGCCAATATATTTCGATTGCATCGCCATCATGGATAGGCTCCATATACTGAGCCGGTCTTCCATTCAGCTTCGTTATGATCGTCCTTCCTTTTTGCATGGATCTGTCAAAATCAATCTTATCAAATACATCTATGTAAACATAACTGCTCTTTTCCGATAACGTCACCGGCTGTCTGTTCACAAGCACTACAATAGTCTCCTTTTCCGTCTCATCCTCTACATCGTTTTCTATTACGTTTGCTATACCTTCTTCTGCAATCTCTACAGTAAAATTCTCATATATCTTTGTATCTGCATCTGCCAGCACATGATTAACATAAATATTACTCATGCCAGCCGCAGCAATATCCGTATACTGCAGCAGTTTTTGCAGCGGATAATAATTCAGGATCTCTACTGTATCTCCTTCTGCAACAGAATAATCTGATGTCCTGAAAACATCATTTACCATAATCAGTCTTGGCAGCTCCACCTTATTTCCATTGATCTGCAAAATCAGATTTTCTTCTCTGCTGGCGACCTCAGAAAGCAACATCTCTGCCTGCTTTCCTGCGGTGGAATGCTCCACACGGATAATATCATTTTCATGGATCGGTGTGGTAATATCCGCTGGCTGACCATTAACAGTAATGATGGCAGCTTCTCCCACTTCTCCTCTGACAATGCGCTGCTTCCCGTTGACAGTAAACTGAAGTGCCTTTCCTCTTCCCGGGAACAATCCGTCATTTGGAAACCCGGCCTGCATGGCAGCATCTGCCACTGTCAGTCTGCTATTATCATAAATCTTCACCTTGCGGTCATTAAAACTTACAAAAATGAAATTATTATTCTGCTCATAAAAATTCAGACAGATTCCGATCGGTGTTACAAGCAGACTGTCTTTTGTAATATCCTCTTCAAAGGCAATCTGCTGCATCACTTCTTCACCCCTGAGAGCAACACGTTCTGAAACAATATCCAGATCTCTTGCTACAGCTTCCGTATAGCCCGGAATCTTGCCGCCTCCTCCTACGATAAATACTGCGCTTACACTTTTTCCACCATTCAGCTCTTTGATCTTATCCGCCACCTGTCTGGCCATATCTTCTACAACTGGTGCCGTTACCGATAGCACATCTTTGCTTTTGATCTTCTGCGGCAGGAACATGATATCTTCATAGGTGATCTCATCGGTTTCGCCGACCTGTTTTTTGATTTTTTCCGCTGTTGCAAAATCAACAAGACAGTGTCTTGCTATTACCTCCGTCAAAGCATCTCCTGCAAGGGGGATCATGCCATAAGCAATAATACAGCCATCATTGGTAATGGATATATCACTGGTTCCGGCTCCTACATCAATCAGTGCTATGTTCAACATACGGAAGCGTTCCGGGATCGCTACCTGAATCGCTGCAATAGGCTCCAGCGTCATATTTGCCACCTTTAAGTCTGCAAGCTCAACTGCACGGTATAGTCCATCTACAACGTCCTCCGGCAGGAAGGTGGCAATCAGGTCAACTCCTACTGTCCTTGCCTTATGCCCCTCCAGATTTCCCATTGGATAACCATTTAAGTAAAACCGTACCACAGAATATCCTACACAATAAAACTTCATGTCTTCTTCTGTCTGCTGCTTCAGAAATTCTTCATAGGCCTTTTCCACTGCGGAGGAAGTCAGGGCATAAATATCTTCACTTGTAATTTCCTTATCCGAGCCGAAAGGATATTCCACATGGCTGTTTACCGTTCGGAGCACACGACCTGCCGCTGCGATACAGACATCTGTCAGATTTCGTCCTGTTGCCTCTTCCAGATCTTCCTTTACCTGCATGATCGTTTCACTTACCTTACCTATGTCGTGAATCTGTCCATCCAGCATGGCTCTTGTCTCATGCTCCCTGACTCTCTGTGCCACCACAACGAAACGATTATCTTCCTTATACCCTACAGTTCCTACTATGCTTCTTGTACCAATATCCAGTCCAAAAACAAGCTGTCCCATATAACTGTTCTTTTCTGTCACAGATATTCCCCCAATTTTTCATCAATCTGACGTCTGCTCTCTGTAAGACTGTCGCTGTTATCGATCACCACGCTGCAGTACCTCCGAAAATCAGCTTCTTTCAGCTGGCTGCTCATGATCTGATTTATTTTTTCATCCGAATATCCTCTGGATTCCTTCAGACGCTTTCTTCTGACCTCTTCTCTTGCATAAATATACCACATTTCATCCACGTAGTCCAAATATCCTTCTTCGATCAGAAGCGCAGCTTCTATAAAAAAGAAATCATGTATCCTTCTTTCTCTTTCCTTCTGGATCGCAGAGAGTATCAGTTCCTTTACTGCCGGATGAATGATCCCATTAACCTCTGCAAGAAGCTCCCTGCTCGAAAAAATCTTCTCCGACATTTTTACCTTGTTTATATTTCCTGTTTCATCCAGAATTTCATCCGACAAAAGTGTTACCAGCTTTTCATAGCATGGCTGTCCCTTTTCCTTTACCCTGTGAGCAGCCTCATCCGCCAGAAGAATGCGGCAGTTATAATGTTTTTTGATGTAAGAAAGGATCTCACTTTTTCCGGCACCCACGCCACCCGTGATTCCGATTACCTTCATTTATTTCGCCTCATACCAGTCGTAGCCTGTATGAAGATCAATCTCCAGCTCAACAGCAAGCTTTGCTGCACCCTTCATCTCTTCTTCCAGGATCTCTCTGACCTTGTCCTTTTCTTCTTCTTTTGTTTCGATTAGAAGTTCATCATGAACCTGCAGGATCAGTTTTGACGATAGCTTTTCATCCTTTAGTCTCTGATGTACCCGGATCATGGCAATTTTTATGATATCAGCTGCCGTTCCCTGGATAGGAGAATTCATGGCAACTCTTTCTCCAAAAGAACGCTGCATAAAGTTGCTAGAGGATAGCTCCGGTACCGGACGTCTCCTTCCATACATGGTTGTCACATATCCGTTTTCCTTTGCATGAACCACCGCTCCGTCAAGAAATGCCTTGATTCCAGGATAGGTTGCAAAATACTGTTCGATATATTCCGCTGCCTCTTTTCTGGAAATGCTCAGATCCTGACTTAATCCAAAAGAACTGATCCCATACACAATACCAAAATTGACAGCCTTTGCATTTCTTCTCTGCAGGTCTGTCACTTCCTCAAACGGAGTATGGAACACCTTTGAGGCTGTGATCCTGTGAATATCCGCATCTGTTTTGTAAGACTCTATCAACTGCTTGTCTCCGGACATATGTGCCAGTACACGCAGCTCGATCTGAGAATAATCCGCATCTGTAAATAGATATCCATCCCTTGGGATAAATACCTTCCGGATCTGTCTTCCGAGCTCCATTCTCATTGGTATATTCTGGAGATTAGGCTCTGTAGAGCTGATCCGTCCGGTAGCTGTGATCGTCTGATTAAAAGTAGAATGGATTCTGTCCCCGGCTCCGATATAGGCCGCCAGTCCATCTGCATAAGTACTCTTCAGCTTCGCAAGTCCCCTGTACTCCAGAATATCTGCAACCACCGGTGCTTCTCCTGAAAGCTTTTCAAGCACATCTGCCGCTGTGGAATAACCTGTCTTTGTCTTTTTCCCACCACGCAGCTTCATCTTTTCAAATAAAATTTCTCCAAGCTGCTTTGGCGAATTGATATTGAATTCACATCCAGCCTTCCGGTAGATTTCCTGTTCCAGCTCCTGAATCCTTCCTGTCAGTGTCTCTCCATATACTTTCAGTTTTTCAGGGTTCACCCGGATACCTTCTTTTTCCATATCATAAAGGACACAGGTGAGCGGCATCTCAATCTCCGTCATAAGTCTCTCCATGCCTGTTGCCATCAGCTTCTTTTTTAATACTGGTGCAGCCTTTACACAGGCATAGGCAAGAAAGCTGACATAGGAGATCACTTCCTCTTCCTTCTCCGCATAAGCTGCCGAAAGGCTTTTCTTCCCAAACATCTCTGTCTTATCCTGCAGCATCAGTCCAAGATGTTCATTGGCTACATCCTGGATCGTATAGTCATTTTTCAATGGATTTAACAGATATGCTGCCAGAATAATATCAAAATAACAATCTGTAGTGTATGTCTGCAGGAAATCATAATATTCCTTGATATTGGCACAAACTGTTTTTCCTGTCTCCGACAGTTTCCTGACCTTATCTGTCAGATAATCTTCTGTCAGAACCTCCTCTTTTCTGCAGAAAAATGTCTCTCCATCTGGAAAAGACAGACAGACTGCAAGCAGATTCTTTTTTTCACCAAGAAGAAGATACAGACCGGTCGCTTCTTCCTTTCCGGCTTTTTCAAACAGTGCTTCTGCTTCTGACAGATCTGTTATTGTATGGAACTTCTCTGTGATCTCATCATGCGAAATCCTCTTTTCAAACCGAGAAAGCAGATTTTTAAATTCCAATGTCTTAAAAATCTTGTAAGCATCCTCTGTATAAAAATCGTGGATCCTTGCCTTTTCCTTATCAAGCTCTACATCACTGTCCGTCCGGATCGTAGCCAGATCCTTGCTCAGATCTGCCAGTTGCCTGTTATTGATCAATGATTCCTTAATTGCTTTTTTGGTAATCTCATCTATGTGATTGTACAGATTTTCTACAGAATGATAGGTTTTGATCAGCTCTGTGGCAGTTTTTTCACCAACTTTTGGTACTCCTGGGATATTATCTGCAGTATCTCCCATCAGAGCCTTCAGATCTATAAACTCTGTAGGTGTCACCTGATAGTGCGCCACTACATCTGCCGTATAATAATCTTCAATCTCTGTCCTTCCCCCCTTGGTCTTCGGGATCCTGATCTTGATCCTGTCTGTTGCAATCTGTAAAAGATCCCTGTCACCAGATACCAGCGACACAGCCATACCCTGTTTTTCTGATTTTTTAGCCAGAGTTCCAAGGATATCATCAGCCTCAAGTCCTGCTTTCTCCGTAATTGCAATTCCCATTGCAGAAAGAACCTTCTTCATTACAGGTACCTGTTCCTTCAGTTCCTCTGGCATGGGTTTTCTGGTTCCCTTATATTCCTTGTAGATCCCGTGCCTGAAAGTAGGCGCATGAACATCAAATGCCACTGTCAAATAATCCGGCTTCTCTTCCTCCAGTATCTTAAACAGAATGTTCAGGAACCCATAGATTGCATTCGTATGCAATCCACTGCTGTTTGTCAGATCCGGAACGCCATAAAAGGCTCTATTCAATATGCTGTGTCCATCAATTAAAACAAGTTTTTCCATCAATACCTCAGCCTTTTTCTAATACAATACGATAAATAACAATACTAATGCTATGATCTCTACTGTGACAAATCCCTGAAGCATAAAAAGCAGCCATTTCATATTTTCACGAACCTTCAACGTATGCTCCGCATTCTCCAGTCGTTCAAGCAGTTCGTTCTGAAGATCAAAAACATTTCCTGATTCCAGTCTTGCCATACCTTCTGTTACCAGAAACTGAATGGAAAGCTCTTCCATACAGTCATTACACCTCTCCACATGTTCCATGAACTCCCGAAGATCGTCCGTATCCAGATCGTCCTCTAGAAAAGAAGGGATCATTTTTTCTATTTCTTTGCAGATCATGACCTTTTACCTTCCTTTCCTCTCAGATCTGATAAAAAAAGGACTTCTGATGGTCAGTCAGAAATCCTGATTCGTGCCGGCAGTGGGACTTGAACCCACACGTGGTTGCCCACAACAGATTTTGAGTCTGCCTCGTCTGCCATTCCGACATGCCGGCAATTAAGAAAATGCCTGTATTCACAGCCGAATATTATAATAACATATCCGACTGTCATTTACAAGATTAAAATTATTGCCAGATTTCCTACTCTGCCATATCGAAATCAATTTTTTTGTATATCGGAAGGACATCCAGCGTTGCAAAATAATCCCTTGGGGTTTCTGCCCTGCGGATCATGTCCACCTCACCATTTTCCCTTAAAAGAAGCTCTGCACATTTCAGCTTGCCATTATAATTATAACCCATAGCATAACCATGTGCACCTGCATCATGCAATACCAGATAATCTCCCATATCTATCCTTGGAAGCATTCTGTCTATTGCAAATTTATCATTATTTTCACAAAGAGAACCCGTCACATCATACATATGATCACAAGGGGCATTTTCCTTGCCAAGAACAGTGATATGATGATAGGCTCCATACATGGCAGGTCGCATCAGGTTAACCGCGCAGGCATCTACACCAATATATTCCTTATGGGTATGCTTCTCATGGATCGCCTTTGTCACAACCTGTCCGTAAGGTCCCATCATAAAACGTCCCATTTCAGTATAGATTGCCACATCTCCCATCCCAGCCGGAACAAGGATCTCTTCATAGACTTTTCTGACACCCTCCCCTATCACCCGGATATTATTAGGTGTCTGCTCCGGTCTGTAGGGAATCCCTACCCCTCCGGAAAGGTTGATAAACTGGATATCTGCCCCAGTTTCCTTTTCCAGTTTTACAGCAAGCTCAAAAAGCTCTCCAGCAAGCTGTGAGTAATATTCATTGGTTACTGTATTACTGGCAAGAAATGCATGTATACCAAAGTGCTTTACTCCCTTTTCCTTTAGAATCCGGAATCCCTCAAACATCTGCTCTGTGGTAAAGCCATACTTTGCATCCCCCGGATTGTCCATAATACCGTTGCTCATCTTAAATACTCCACCCGGATTATACCGACAGCTCATGGTTTCCGGCAGTTTTCCAAGAATTTCTTCTACAAACTCAATATGCGTGATATCATCCAAATTAATAACAGCCCCGATCTTATCTGCGTAAGCATATTCTTCTGCTGGAGTATCATTGGAAGAAAACATGATATCGCTTCCTGACAGTCCCATTGCTTTACTGAGCATCAGCTCCGTCAGGGAGGAACAGTCACAGCCACAGCCATATTCCCGCAGGATCTGGATCAGTGCCGGATTTGGTGTTGCCTTCACCGCAAAATACTCTTTGAAACCTTTATTCCATGAAAAAGCCTCCTGAACAGCTCTGGCATTTTCACGGATTCCCTTTTCATCATAGAGATAAAACGGTGTTGGATATTTCTTTGAAATCTCCTCTGCCTGTTGTTTTGTAATAAATGGTGCCTTTTTCATGTTACTTTAGTTTTCTCCTTCCGTAAGCTGTTCTGTGTCAGATATTTTCTATTTGCCAGTCAATAGGTTCAATCCTATTCTTTTCAAGAAATGCATTAGCCTGACTGAAGTGCCTGCATCCAAAAAAACCTCTGTATGCAGATAACGGACTTGGATGAGGTGCTTTTAAAATCAGATGTTTGCTGTTTGTCAGCATTGGTATCTTACTCTGTGCTGGTCTTCCCCAAAGCAGATAAACAATTGGTCTGTCCTGTGCATTGACTGCCTCGATCACAGCATCAGTAAACTTTTCCCAGCCCTTTCCCTGATGGGAATTGGCCTGATGTGCCCGTACAGTCAGTACCGTGTTCAAAAGCAGCACTCCCTGATCTGCCCACTTTTTGAGATAGCCATTATTGGGAATGTAACATCCAAGATCATCGTGCAGCTCTTGATAAATATTGACTAATGATGGTGGAATATCCTTCTGTGTCGGAAGTACAGAAAAGGATAGTCCATGTGCCTGATTTTCATTATGATAAGGATCCTGTCCAAGGATCATGACCTTCACTTTACTTAATGGTGTAAAATGAAATGCACTAAAAATATCCTCTGCCGGAGGATAAATGACCCTTGTATCATACTCATGCTTCACGAATGTATAAAGTTCTTTATAATATTGCTTGGCAAATTCCTGTTTAATACAGGACAGCCAGTCATTATCTATCATTGCCATAATCGAACAGATACTCCCTTGTCATGCAGATATTTTTTGACTTCTTCAATTTCCAGTTCCTTGTAATGGAACAGAGAAGCTGCCAGTGCCGCCTCTGCCTTTCCTTCTGTCAGAGCCTCATAAAAATGCTCTATTGTTCCCGCGCCTCCAGAAGCAATGACTGGAATCGACACGCTTTCTGCTACCATTCTCGTCAGTTCAATATCATAGCCAGTCTTGGTGCCATCACAGTCCATACTGGTAAGAAGGATTTCCCCTGCGCCAAGCTTTTCTGCCCGTATAGCCCATTCAACAGCATCGATTCCCATATCGATCCGTCCGCCATTTTTAAAAATATGCCAGCTTCCATCCAGACATCTCTTGGCATCAATTGCTACAACAACACACTGGCTTCCAAACTTTTCTGCCGCTTCCATAATCAGTGACGGGTTCACGATCGCAGCTGAATTAACGGCTACTTTATCTGCCCCCTCCCTGAGAATCATCCTGAAGTCATCCACGCTTCTTATCCCTCCGCCTACTGTAAATGGGATAAACACAGTTTCAGCCACGCGTCTTACCATTTCTGCTTTGATATTTCTGGCATCAGAAGACGCAGTAATATCAAGAAATACCAGTTCATCTGCGCCTGCCTTATCATAGATTCTGGCTACCTCTACCGGATCCCCGGCATCTCTTAAATTCACAAAATTAGTTCCTTTCACCACACGTCCGTTATTGACATCCAGACAGGGAATGATTCGTTTTGTATGCATTCTATCAGCCCTCCCTCTACAGTGAAAGAAAACGCTTCAGTATGGTAAGCCCAACGGTGGAACTTTTCTCCGGATGGAACTGACATCCAAGCAGATTTCCCTTTTCAATAGAGGCATGGATTCTGGTACTTCCATAATCTGCCTCTGCCGTCACGATATTCTGATCCTTTGCCTTCAGATAATAGGAATGTACAAAATAAACATAAGAATTTTCAGGAATACCAGTAAACAGTCTTCCCGGATTTGGATAGGTCAAAGAATTCCATCCAATATGCGGAATCTTGATGCCTGATTCATACGGTATCTTCCGGATTTCTCCATCCAGCAGAGCAAGCCCTCTGACACCATCACTTTCATCACTTCTTTCAAACATCAGCTGCATCCCAAGACATATTCCAAGGAAAGGGATCCCCGCATCAACTACTTTTCTGATTACATCAACAAGGCCGTATCTATGAAGCTTTTCCATGGCATCACCAAATGCACCTACCCCTGGTAAAATCACTCTGTCTGCCTGTTCAATGATCTTTTCATCGCGGGTAACAACCGTATCTTCTCCAAGAAATAGCAATGCTTTTTCCACACTTTTGATATTTCCGGCATCATAATCGATGATTGCTGTCATCTGCAAATCCTCCTGCTGTCCGCTAAAAAGAACTGTCTGTATTCACTTCCATCAACCCCTCTTCCTCAGGAAGAAGATCCGGCAGCTTGTCAGCTCCATTCTCTGTCTCTTCTGTCCCTTCTGTTTCTTCTGAAGCTGGAAGCTTTCCATCATGTATCAGGCTGTAAACTGCCTCGCTATAATCATCATCACTTTCATAGGAATTCACTTCTCTAGCAGTCACTTCATCAAGCTGGAACTGGCTTTGGAGTGTGTCAATGATCTGCTGATAAAGTGTAGAAAGTTCACTCTCTGCACCATAAGTATTTCCAGCCGCCATAATATCATTATATACAGCGACTCCAGATAAAAGTGCATCCAGTGCCTGCGCCTGATTTTCTATTCTCATATTAATCTGGTAAGAATCCAGTTTTCTCTGGAGCTTCTCTACCGCAGCAGCCCTGTTTAAAAGAACTGTATCACTCTCCCCAAGGTCTTTTCCGTGCAGATTCTGATAAACAGTCATATAATCCCCATTATAAAAGGCATCTCTGGCTTCTCTTCTGTCAATATAATCCGGCAGAAAAATGCCAAGCAGTAAAACTGCAGCAATCACCGTTGCATCAAAGGCGATCAGTGTAGACAAAGATTTTCTGTTCAGTACCTTCGGCTGCTTCGGTTCGAGTTCCTTCTTACGTTTCTTTTCTTCTTTTTTCTGTTGTTTTGCTTTTTTCTTTTCGGCTTTTTTACCTCTATCCTCTTTGCCGTCCGGTGCTTCACCGCTTTCAGCTTCCGGATTTCCGGCATTTGCTTTTTCTTTCTTTTTCTTTTCCTTTTTTCCTGACTTCTTTTTTTCCCCTGCCTCTCCCTCTATATCAGGCTCTTCCTGAAACAGTGTATCCAATACTTTTTCAAAGAACCCTTTTTTCTTTTCCGTATCCTTCTCTCGGATTTCGTCAGCCCAGTCAGGCTCTTCAAAAGTCTGCACATTATCCTGTTCAGCCTGATCATCATTGCCATCACCAGAGATACTTGTCCATTCAGGGCTGTCTACTCCCTCAATCGAAGCATCGGTTGTTTCCTTTTCTTCTGCATTTTCTTCTTTTTTCTTTTTTTTAAACAGAAAATGCCTTCTCTTTTTTTCTTTTTTCCTTCTCTCTGGTTTCTCGGGAACGGTTTCCATTTCTAATCCTGATTCTTCCGCGCTATCTTTATTTTTTTCCGTGCTCTCAGTCTCAGATTTCGGAGCCTCTTCTATCGGTGTTTCTGTCTCTGCTTTATCAGCTTTAGCCAGCATTTCATCAAGCTCAGCCTTCCAGCTTTCATCTTCTGCTGGCTTATTTTCATTCTCCGGTCTGATATCCGAAAATACCTCTTTTCTCATCGGAGCTGTCCTGCCCTTCATCGGATCCGTTTCATTCATCAATGACATTATCTTGTTATCATCATTTTCTTCACTATCATCTGTTGACATTGTTTTAAGCAGGTTATCTAAATATTCTTCATCTGTTGACATATCTGTTCTCCCCATCAAAATTCTTGTTTAAGTGTAACATATTACACTTCAATAGACAATTCTTTTACAAAGTCTGCCGAATTATATTCAATTCCTATACTCCTGTCTTTAATTTCTTCTGCCGTCTGGAACAGCCTGCTATGAATCCTGACCAGAACAGCTTTATTATTAAAATAAGTAACCTTCTCAAAGGGCCACCTGATCACTGTAGGAAACTTCATGCCAACACCCAGTTCTAGCAGACATACTTTGTGATTCACTGTTCCCTGCAGCCATTTTGTATATACATTCCACTGATCCAGATAGCCCTTTTCAGCATAATTCTCTGTTTCTACCGTGTTCCAAATCAGTTTTTTTCCACATTTCATGCAGGCAGGAAAACTCTTTTCTATATCCTTTTTATCTTCTGCCCCCTGAAACATACTTTTTATCCTTTTCTTCAGATCATCCTCTGGAACAATAATAGTATCTGTGCATTTATCAACACATTGCAGACGGTAGCAGCTTCCACATGGTTCAACAATCCTTTCGTCCTTTAGTCCGGCCTCCCTGATCATTCCATCCGTGCATAATGTAATCACAAAATAATTCTTATTCTGAAGTAATGTTTGTAATTCTTGATAGGCTGCCCTTCTTGCATCATATTCTTCCCTTTTAAACCTGCCATGCGCTTCCTTTAAGATGAATTCCTCCCCGATTCCCACAAGAACCAGTTCAGCCTCTTTTATATTTTCTCTGACTTTCTGTACTTCTGCTCTGACACCATTTTTCATTTTCCTATCCCTGACATAACAAGAGCCGGATTTAATCCGGCTCCTTTGCTCCCGTATGAAAATTAACCAACTAGTTCATCAATAACCTTAACAAGATTTCCGATTTCCGGCTTGGATAACTGTGCATCAGCTCCTAGAGCATCGCCCTTTTTCTTCATTTCATCATTTACAAGAGAAGAGAAAATGACAACAGGAATATCCTTTGTTTCATCATCACCCTTAATCAGCTTCGTAAGGCGGTGACCATCCATCCTCGGCATCTCAATATCTGTGATCACACATTGAACATGATCCTTCAATGTTCCTTTCTTCTTACATTCGCAGATAACATCCCATGCCTCCTGTCCATCACAGGTATGTATAAGATTATCATAACCTGCTTTCCTCAGAGAGTCAACAATCAGCTTATTCAGCAAAATAGAATCCTCTGCAATCAGTATTGGAACGCTGCTCCTCGGTCTGCTTCCAAGTTCGCTAATTTCACTCAACTTAAGACCTGTCTCCGGATTAATATCTGCAACAATCTTTTCAAAGTCAAGAATGATGATCAGTCTGTCATCAATCTTGACAACACCTGTCGAAATACTTTCCTCAGCTGAAGAAACGGTAGCTCCAGGCTTAATGATATTTTCCCAGGAAACTCTGTGAATTCCTCTCACCTGATCTACATGAAAAGCAATATCCAGCTTATTAAAGCTTGTAATAATAAAGAGTCCGCCTTCCTTTGATACACCTCTCTGAAGACAGTTTTTCAGATCAATTGCTGTGATCATCGTATCTCTCGGCATAAAGATACCTTCTATACTGGGATGCGCATTTGGTACCGGTGTAACTCTCTGATAAGGAATAATCTCTTTAATCTTTGCTACATTAATACCATATGGATTACCATCCAGTTCAAATTCCAGTACCTCTAACTCATTCGTTCCATTTTCTAAAAGAATCTTTGTATCCATTTACATCCACCTCACCATTTTACGGTAATGATTACCATATGTTTGATTATAACATAAATAGTTTTCTGAAACAACTATAATATATATAAAAAGAGCTAAGCATTTGCTTAACTCTCTGCTTTTCATACCTTCAAAACCGAACATCAAATCTCATATCTTTCCGCAATTTCTGGATAAGCCCTCGACCGATTAGTACTTATCAGCTGAATGCATTACTGCACTTACACCTTAAGCCTATCTACCTCATACTCTCTAAGGGGTCTTACTGACTTCCGTCATGGGATATCTCATCTTGAGGGGGGCTTCACGCTTAGATGCCTTCAGCGTTTATC
>OLRZ01001260.1_pt1 | contig 17696 bp, 16 predicted proteins | sample 1671931 | NCBI WGS metagenome assembly OLRZ01 (sample SAMEA3136627, study PRJEB25190) | human gut metagenome | reverse complement strand
TGTAGTTACCCACCTGAGTTGCAAGCCCCGTGAGAAAGGAGCTGATACTATACGGGAAAAGATATACGAATATCCGTAAGAGTTACGGATAAAGAAAAGCAGAAAATTAAGGCAACAGCAAAAAAGTGCGGGATATCCACAACCGAGTATGTAAGACAAAGAGCGTTAGGCTACGAACCGAAAACGGTTCCGCCGGATGCTCTTTTTGTTTTACTTGAAAAGATCGGCCGATTGGAGGATGAATCCACTTCTTCAAAACTAAATAACCAAATCTACAATCTACTAAAAGAAATATCCGAAACTTTGCTATTGCCCGGAAAGGAGCGTGATGAAATATGGCAGTCACCGGATTCTGGCCGGTTTACGGAAACCTAAAGGCTACGCTTGACTATGCCGACAATCCCGATAAAACCACACCGAAAGAATATCTTGACAAGGATTTATATTCCGCCTTACGCTACGCAGAAAACGATAATAAAACGGACAAGCAGGTTTTTGTCGGCGGTATCAACTGCTCAAAGCAAAACGCCTATACTGAGATGATAGCCGTACAGCTGCGGTTTGGTATGAAAGGCAAGGTTGTTGCCTATCACGGAATACAGAGTTTTAAGGCGAACGAAGTCACACCTGAAGAAGCATTTGAAATCGGCAAGAAAACCGCAAGAAAGATGTGGGGAGATAGATATCAAGTGCTTGTGACTGTTCATTTGAACACGGATAACCTGCATTGTCACTTCGTCGTAAACCCCTGTTCATTCAAGGACGGCTCAAAGTTCAAGAACAAAATCGGTGATCATTTGGAGCTGCGAAAGGTATCAGATGGGGGTTGCCGAGAGCACGGTTTATCTGTTCTTGAAAACAGTAGCTTTTACAGTAAAGGGCAAAAGAAGGAATATTGGGCGCACAAAAACGGGCAAGCGACGCACCGTGATATGTTGAAAAAGGATATTGACTATTGCTTACAGTATTCATCAAACGGCTCGGAATTTGAACGGCAGTTATGGGGACTCGGCTACTCTATCGACTGGCGGCGGTTATCTATTAAGCATAAAGGTTGGGACAGAGCCGTGCGGCTTAAAAGCATCGGGATTACGGAAACAACCCTTGAGGCGTGCTTCGCCAAAAACAAAGGCAAATATTACTTCTATGACGAATGGAACACTCATTTACCGTACAAGGCAAAGCGAACGCCCATTATCAGACTAATGAACCAACTTGATTTTACCGTAGATCACGCCAAAGATCCGTCAAAGGTACTTGTCAGCGCGGTATTTTATATCATCCTATCATTGTTTGAAATAGCAAGGACAGTAAAAGATTTTGTTATTGCCGATGTTGAATTGCGGCATGAGGTACGCAATGTAAAGAAGTATGTTAGCGAACACCGCTTTTTGCAAGCTGAAAAGCTCAATACAGTGACGGATATCAAAAATTATGTTGACACAACTAAAGCGGAAATAAACGAATTTGAACGCATCCGCGCCCTTACCGATAACAAGCGCCGTCGAGCAAAAACACCGGAAGAAAAACAACAGTACAAGGATGAGCGCAAGGCCATAACCGAGCGCATTACGCCGTTACGCAAGAAGCTTAAACAGGCGGAGCAGATTTATAATAAGTCGCCCCGCCTTATTGATTTACTTGACAAGGAATATCAAATTGAAAGAAAAACTTATGAAAGGACGAAATAGTATATTGTTTACCGGCTTATATATTCGCGGACCTTAATGGGCAATTAACACCCACAAACAAATTCTTTGAAAGGCAGTAATTATGAAACTAACAAACTACGCTGCCGTTTCAATCATATTTTTATATACACAATTTTCTACAACAGAAACGGCAGACAAAAAGAAATTAAAATCAGGAGGAAAAACCTTATGAAAGAAACGAAAATGTCTGCCGAAAAGGTAGTAAAAGAACATAAGCCGAAGCTTATGAACATTAAGCTTGAAAAGCTTCACCCGTTTGAGAGCCACCCCTACAAGGTGCTTGATGATGTTTCAATGACGGAGCTTGTTGAAAGCATAAAAGAATACGGACTTCTAAACCGCATTATCGTCCGCCCGCTTGAGGATAAACAGGATGAATACGAAATTATATCCGGACACCGCAGAGTGCACGCCGCCGAGATTCTTGAGATGAAAGAAGTTCCGGCGGTTGTTCATTTTATCGACCGTGACCAAGCCACGATTTTGATGGTAGATTCAAACTGTCAGCGTGAAAATCTATCCCTTATGGAAAAGGCGCGGTCTTATAGAATGAAGCTTGATGCGATTAAGCACCAAGGCACTTCTCGACAGAATGTCGAGAAGTCAGAAGTGAGTGCAGAGTTGATTTCAGAAAATGACAGCGGAAGAACTGTGCAGCGCCTAATCCGTTTGACCTATCTCGTTCCCGAACTTCAAGAATATTTAGATAACGGCAAAATGAAAATGCTGCCTGCTTATGAATTGTCTTTTCTAAATGAAGAAGCACAAAGAGATGTCATTGACCGCATTGACGAAACGGAAAGCTTTCCGTCCCACGCACAGGCTCGCCGTATGCGCGCCGCTTTTGAAGAAGGCACACTTGACTACGATACCGTAGCTGAAATTATGGCAGAGGTTAAACCCAATCAAATTGAAAAGCTGAAAATCCCGATGGATGACATTCGCAAATATTTCCCGAGGGAATACACACCCGTTCAGATGGTTGAGTGCATTACGAAAATGCTTGAAAATAATCAGAGAAAGGAGAAACACCGTACCGAAGACTTATATAGATAACGCATATTTGCGGGAATAGCAGCAAATGGATAAAATTAAGGCAACAGAAATAGCTGTTGAAAAGTATGACTTTATGACAGCAAGCGAAATCAGTATATATCTCGGTATCGGACGTTCGCAGGCATATGAAATAATCCGAAAAATCAACGAAAAATTGTCTTCGGAGGGATTCCTGACTTTTAGCGGCAAAATTCCGAGAAAATCACTGCTTGAGCGGCTGCCATGAGAAAGGATGGTAAAATGGACGGAAATATTGAAAACCTTGTAACGGGGTCTGTAAAGAAAGAATCGGGCGACTCCGGGAAATGGCGTGTTGAATATCGAATAAAAGGCGGAAAGGAGAACGGCAGCGATTTCAAATCATTAAAGCGAGGCTTTTTAACCAAACGTGATGCTACAGCTTATCTTGACGGATTGAAAGTTACTTGGCAAGAAAAAATATTGCGGCGTTCAGATCCGAAGCACTATATGACATTTGAAGAACTGTTTGAAATGTATAAGACAACTATGGATGTAGCCACAAAGCTATCAACTCAAGACAGCAGAAATAATATGGTATATACGCATATTCTGCCGTTCTTCGGCAAGATGAAGCTTGCGGATATTACACAGGTAAAAATAGAGGAATGGAGAGGTACGTTTTTTAAAAACGGAAAATGCATTTATAAAGATTCCTATATTCATGCCATCCGCTCCAGACTTTGTGCTGTGCTGAATTTTGCAACAGAAAGGCATCTTATGGATTTTAATCCGGCGAAGCATGTGAAAATGGGCGTAAAGGAGGCTCCCGAACGTCCCGTTTGGACCGTAGAGCAATACAAGAGATTTCATAATGAGATATCGCCTAATACCCCCGAATATATCGCATTCGATGTTTTCTTTTGGTGTGGACTCAGGCTCGGTGAATTGCTGGCATTAACCGTTTCCGACATCGACCTTGAAAAACGCTATATTCGTATCAACAAAAATATTTACGAAAGGCACGGCAAACGGATTGTAACCACTCCAAAAACAGCAAAAAGTATTCGGAATGTCAGCATATCCGAAACTCTTTGCAATGAATTAAGAGAGTATATCGCAAAACTTCCCGACTCAAAACCGGATACCACGCTGTTTTCTACAAGTAAGACATCGCTTCATCGTAAGCTCAAAGCCGGTATTGAAAAGTCCGGGGTACCGCGAATAACAATTCACTGCTTTTGGCATTCTCACATCACTTATCTGGTTAATAAAGGTTGGTCCGCACCTGTGGTTGCCTCTCGAGTGGGACATGAGAGCATTTATATTACGACACACTATATGCACGCATACTCAGAGATGGAGGATGCAATGTGCGAAATGATGGATAAAGATATAGCGTAACTATGTGAAATCACCCTGCGGGACAATGTCCCGCAGGGTGATTTAGTCTTGTCGTCATTCGGTCGTCAAACAGACCAGTTTTTCTGTGGAAAGCCCGTATTTACGGCACTTTCTGAGTTATGCAATCATTCCCACTCCACGGTTCCGGGGGGTTTGGAGGTTATATCGTAAACAACTCTGTTTACATGTTCTACTTCATTTATGATACGGCTTGAAACTCTGCCGAGGATATCATATGGGATTTTTGCCCAATCGGCTGTCATAAAGTCGTCGGTTGTTACGGCTCTGATTGCCACAAGTTCATCATAGGTACGGGAATCACCCATTACACCTACTGTCTTTACACCCGGAAGAACTGCAAAGAACTGGCTCATCTGTGAGGCATATCCGCACTTATCCATTTCTTCTCTTAGGATTGCATCTGCCTCCTGCAAAATTTTTACCTTATCAGCTGTAACTTCGCCGATTACTCGAACACCAAGTCCGGGGCCCGGGAACGGCTGACGCCATACAAGTTCATGAGGAAGTCCGAGCTTTTCGCCAACTACTCGTACTTCATCTTTAAAAAGATCCTGCAAAGGTTCAATAATTCCCTCAAAAGTAATATCCTGCGGTACTTCTACCTGATTGTGGTGAGTTTTAATCTTTGCTGCATCACCTTTACCGCTTTCAATTCTGTCAGGATAAATAGTGCCTTGAGCAAAGTAACCACTTCCGTAGTTCTCACGAATTTTATTCCAAAACACATTATAAAACTCTGTGCCAATTATCTTTCTCTTTGCTTCCGGCTCTGATACGCCCTTAAGTTTTGAGAGAAATTCCTCTTGGCAATTAATACGAACAAAATTCATATCAAAAAGTTTTGTAAATGTCTGCTCAACAAAGTCGCCTTCGTCTTTACGCATAAGTCCCTGGTCAACGAAAACACAGGTAAGCTGCTTACCGACTGCTTTACTTAAAAGAGCGGCAGCAACAGAAGAATCAACACCGCCGGAAAGTCCGAGGACTACTCCCTTGTCGCCGATTTGCTCTTTAAGTTTTGCAACTGTTGAATCGATAAAACTATCCATCTGCCATTCACCTTTACAACCGCAAACATCATAAAGGAATGAACGGAGCATATCTTTACCGTTTTCTGTGTGATTAACTTCCGGATGGAACTGTACACCGTAAAGTTTTCTTTCAGGGCAACTCATAGCAGCAACAGGACAAACCGCTGTCGTGGCAGTTACGGTAAATCCGTCCGGTACTGTGCTTATATAGTCACGGTGACTCATCCAAGAAACGCCGTGTTCACAAGCATTTGTAAAGATAACATCGTCTTTATTATAGTTTGTCATCGTCTTGCCGTACTCACAAGATGAATTATCTGTAGCAGGAGTTACTACACCGCCAAGGGTATATGCCATAAGCTGACAACCATAGCAAATACCGAGAATAGGAATATTAAGCTCGAAAATTTCTTTTGAAATATGCGGTGAGCTTTCATCGTACACGCTATTCGGACCACCTGTAAAAATAATACCGGTGGGATTTAATTCTTTAATTTTATCAAGGCTGACTGTGTACGGCAGTATTTCGCAATATACATTACACTCACGAACACGCCTTGCAATAAGCTGATTATACTGTCCGCCAAAGTCGAGGACAATTACTCTTTCTTTGTTTTCCATTACATTACCGGCCTTTGTTTATCTGTAAATAATATCATCTCTTGATGGACCGTTAGATACAATCTTAATCGGCACACCAATCTGCTCTTCTGCAAATTCAATGTAGTCACGACATTCCTTAGGAAGTTTGTCATACTCTTTAATGCCGGAAATTGAACATTTCCATCCCTTTAATTTTTTAAGAATAGGCTTACATCTCTTAAGTTTTGTTGTTGATGGGAAGTAATCGATAACTTCGCCGTCAAGCTCATAACCAACACATACAGGAATCTCGTCAAGATAGCCGAGAACATCGAGAACGGTGAATGCAACCTGTGTTGCGCCCTGTACTTTACAGCCGTAACGGGTAGCAACAAGGTCAAGCCAACCCATTCTGCGAGGTCTGCCTGTTGTAGCACCGAATTCGCCGCCGTCGCCGCCTCTTCTTCTAAGCTCGTCTGCCTCTTCACCAAAGATTTCAGAAACAAATTCACCTGCACCTACTGCGCTTGAATAAGCCTTAACAACAGTGATAACTTCTTTAATTTCATAAGGCGGAATACCCGCACCTACTGCGCCGTAACCTGCAATTGTGTTTGAAGATGTAACCATAGGATAAATACCGAAGTCGGTATCCTTAAGTGAGCCAAGCTGACCCTCTAAAAGAATATTCTTACCATCTTTAAGTGCATTATGAATAAACTCAAAAGTATCTCCTACATAAGGGGCAAGAGCCTCTTTGTACTCCATAAGTTTATCAAATACTTCTTCCTCTGTAATCTCAGGCTTATTGTAGAGGTTCTTAAGAATAGCATTTTTAATGCCAAGTGCGTGTTTGATTTTTTCTCTTAATGAATCAGGGTCATCGTAAAGCTCGTTAATCTGGAAACCGATTTTTGAGTATTTATCTGAATAGAATGGAGCAATACCGCTCTTTGTTGAGCCAAAGGAATTTTTGCCGAGGCGCTCCTCCTCGTAACAGTCAAAAGCAACATGATAAGGCATAACTATCTGCGCTCTGTCTGAAATAATAATCTTTGGCTTCGGCACGCCTCTGCTCTCAAGTTCTGCGATTTCTTTTACGAAATTTTCAACGCTGAAAGCTACGCCGTTGCCAATAATATTAGTAATATTCTGATGAAATACACCGGATGGAAGCTGATGCAAAGCAAATTTGCCATATTCGTTTACGATAGTATGACCTGCATTTGCACCGCCCTGAAAGCGAATTACAATGTCACTGTCATTTGCGAGAACATCGGTAATTTTGCCCTTACCTTCATCTCCCCAGTTTGCACCTACTATTGCTTTAACCATAATTTGTAAAACTCCTTAAATATATAAATACAAGTGTATATAAATTTTATACATTGATTTCAGGCTTATCTGATTCAATGTCAGCATACTTGTCAAGAACAGGCTGAACCAGCTCTGCGAGGAAGTCCTCTGTCTGCTCTTTTGCTCTGCCTGTATATTTCTCCGGCTGTAAAATCTTTTCGAGATCCTCTAAAGTTACGCCGAAAGCCTCATCGTTAGCAATTCTTTCGAGAAGGTCGTTTTCGCCGCCCTCTTCTTTGATAACCTTAGATGCAGCCATTGAATGAACACGAATTCTCTCATGGAGCTGCTGTCTGTCAGCACCTCTGTACTTAACTGCGTCCATCATAATATTCTCTGTAGCCATAAACGGAAGTTCTTTTCTTAAACGCTGCTCAATAACCTTTGGATATACTACAAGACCGTCTGCAACATTTGCATAAAGTGAAAGAATACCGTCAACGGCAAGGAATGCCTCTGGAATACTCAAACGCTTGTTAGCAGAGTCATCGAGAGTTCTTTCAAACCACTGTGTCGCAGTTGTGAAATAACCGTTTAATACATCACACATTACATAACGGGAAAGTGAACCTATACGCTCCGAACGCATTGGGTTGCGCTTATATGCCATTGCAGATGAACCGATCTGATTCTTTTCAAACGGTTCTTCAACCTCTTTAAGATGCTGTAAAAGGCGAATATCATTTGAGAACTTAGACGCACTCTGTGCAATTCCGGCAAGAACATTGAGAAACTGCGAATCAAGTTTTCTTGAGTAAGTTTGACCCGATACTGCAAAGCAAGAATTATAACCCATTTTTTGAGCAATCTTCTTGTCAAGTGCCTTACATTTTTCGTGATCGCCCTCAAAAAGTTCTAAAAAGCTTGCCTGTGTACCTGTTGTACCCTTTGAACCGAGAAGTTTAGCTTTTGAAAGCTGATACTCAACATCTTCAAGGTCCATAAGTAATTCCTGCAGCCAAAGAGTAGCTCTCTTACCGACTGTAGTCGGCTGTGCAGGCTGAAAATGTGTGAATGCAAGTGTAGGAAGAGCCTTGTACTCATCTGCAAACTTTGAAAGATTGCGGATTACGGTAATAAGCTTATTTCTGATAAGCTTTAAGCCCTCTGTCATAATGATAATATCTGTATTGTCACCGACATAACATGATGTTGCTCCAAGGTGGATAATGCCTTTTGCATTAGGGCACTGTACACCGTAAGCATAAACATGTGACATTACATCATGACGAACAAGTTTTTCTCTCTCTTGAGCAACTTCATAGTTGATGTCGTCAGCGTGTTCCTTAAGTTCGTCGATCTGCTCTTGAGTGATAGGAAGACCAAGCTCCATCTCTGCCTCAGCAAGAGCAATCCAAAGTTTTCTCCAGGTACGGAATTTCATATCTGGAGAAAAAATATATTTCATTTCCTTGCTTGCATATCTTGCAGACAAGGGTGACTCATAGGTATCCTTAATCATATTAGTAAATCCTTTCAGAATGTAGGTTTATCAGCATTTTTTATCAAAATTCATACCGCCACGCTCTTTGCCCTTAAAGGTCTTTTTTGTGGTTTCAGCAGGATAATTACCGCTGAAACAAGCATCACAAAAGCCTATCGGAGCATTGTGGAGCATTTCACGCAAGCTGTCTGCGGGCAAATAACCGAGTGAATCCGCACCGCTTAGCTGACGGATTTCTTCAACCGTATGGTTGCAGGCAATAAGCTCTCCCCTTGACGGAATATCCGTACCGTAGTAGCAAGGCCACATAAACGGCGGTGAACTTATACGCATATGAACTTCTTTGGCACCTGCTTCACGGAGCATAGTGACAATTCTGTCAACAGTAGTACCACGCACGATGCTGTCATCAATAATGACCACACGCTTACCCTTTATTTTATCTGCAATAGGGTTAAGTTTTATGCGCACACTCTTCATACGCTCTTTCTGACTGGGTTTAATGAAAGTTCTGCCTATATAGCTGTTTTTTACAATAGCTTTTTCATAAGGAATTCCGGATTCTTCGCTGTAGCCTATGGCGGCGTCAATACCCGATTCAGGTACGCCGACTACCATATCAGCCTCTACCGGAAACTCCCTTGCCAAAATTCTGCCTGCCTGTTTTCTTGCCTCATAGACGCTGATACCGTCAATAAAGGAGTCCGAGCGGGCAAAATAAATATATTCAAAAACACAAAGTGACTGCTTCTTTTCTTCTCCGAAATCCGGTTTAATACTGCGGATTTCTTTATTGTCAACAACCACAATTTCACCGGGTTCAATATCTCGGATAAATTTCGCTCCGCATGCGTCAAGAGCTGCGCTCTCACTTGCAAATACCACGGAATCATTATACTTACCCATACAAAGCGGACGGAAACCGTGCGGGTCACGGGCGGCAATAAGTTTTCTCGGACTCATAACAAGCAGAGAATATGCACCCTTAATAACCCTCATAGTACGGGCAACCGCCTCTTCAACAGAATGACATTTCAGTCTTTCCCTTGCGATAACATAACAGATAGCTTCAGAGTCGATAGTTGTCTGAAAAATAGCACCTGTCTGTTCAAGCTGACTGCGTATTTCGAGAGCGTTGGTAAGGTTACCGTTGTGAGCAACGGCAAGCGTACCTTTTACATAACGCATAACGAGAGGCTGTGAATTTTCAAGTACAGAGCCTCCGGCAGTCGAATAACGGACATGAGCAATACCCATCTGACCTTGTAAAGAATCAAGAATACGGTTATTAAAAACCTCGGTAACAAGTCCCATATCCTTATGGTAATCTATTACACCATCATCGGTAACGGCTATACCGCAGCTTTCCTGTCCACGGTGCTGCAAAGCCAGCAAACCGTTGTAACAAGCATAAGCAGGGTTAATTGTACCGTCACCAAATATTCCGAAAACACCACATTCCTCGTGCAGTCCTTCTTTTGCGTAATTGTCGAAAGAATTTTTCAAAAAGCGCCACCATCCGTAAAAATATCAAACTAATGCCCTAAAAGGGATTTGTAAATGTATATTTAAACAGAATATTAAGCCAAGCCGATACGCTTCATCATCTCGGCATAAGCCTCTTCAACACCGCCCAAATCACGACGGAAACGGTCTTTATCAAGTTTTTCCTGAGTATCCATATCCCAGAAACGGCATGTATCAGGTGAAATCTCATCAGCAAGAAGAATCTGACCCTTATATCTGCCGAACTCAATCTTAAAGTCGATAAGGTCAACCTTACACTCCTTAAAGAAGTCAATCATAATCTCGTTAATCTTGAGAGCATACTTTGAAATAATATCAATCTCTTCTTTTGTTGCAAAACCGGCTGCAAGAATATGATATTCATTTACCATAGGATCGCCGAGTGCATCATCCTTATAGCAGAACTCAAGAACAGGAGTTTTCATAGGTGTGCCTTCAGGAAGACCAAGTCTTTTTGAAAGGCTGCCTGCTGCCTTATTTCTTACAATAACTTCGAGAGGTACAATTTCAACTTTTTTAAGAACAGTATCTCTGTCATTGAGCTCTTCAACGAAATCAGTAGGAATACCCTTTTCCTCAAGAAGCTTAAACATAAAGTTGCTCATACGGTTGTTTACAACACCCTTACCGATGATTGTGCCCTTTTTCTCACCGTTAAAAGCAGTAGCGTCATCTTTGTAAGAAACTATACAGTAGTCAGGATTCTCTGTAGAAAATACTTTTTTTGCTTTACCTTCATAAAGAAGCTCTTTTTTATCCATTTTGACATTCCTCCATAAATTGCAGCCTTGACTGCTAATAAAAATACAGATATATTATAATATAATTTTTTTAAATAAGCAACTAAAATGATATTAAAAATTAAAAAAATGTAGAATTTCCTGTTTTTATGCTGTTTTATATTCGATATTAGAATATTTATTATATTTTAAAAAGATTTAAAATATATACTTGATTTTTTATAATATATACTGTATAATTAATTTGTATTTGCCGGTGTGATGGAATTGGCAGACGTAGCGGACTCAAAATCCGCCGGTAGCGATACCGTACCGGTTCAAGTCCGGTCACCGGCACCAGTTTGAATGTTCATAACGCAACTGAACATTCCTATGTAAAGGAGTAGTCCGAAAGGGCTGCTCCTTTTCTCGTTTATCCGGCTTTCCCAACCAGATATTCTATTTCTACGCCCTGTCTGCTGTTGAGAACGACATTCCCCGGCAAAACAGGGCTGTGCGGTAAATCCAGTACGCCGACAAACTTGTAATGGATTACAAGGCGCTGCGTCCTGTTTTTTCCTGTCCCCTGAATGTGGTACACGTCAATCCGCTCCACCAGTTCGTGAAGCATGGTAGGCGTTAAGGTTTTCATCTGCATAAACTTCCGAACCGCTTTCAGAAACTGATTTTTTGAATATACCCGGCTGTCCTCTTTATCGCAGATGCTTTCCAGCTCTGCGATTTCTTTTTTGAGGGATTGCTGTTCCTCGTCATACCTTTGCGACAGCTTCATGAAACGTTCGTCAGAGAGTTTTCCGCTTACGTTGTCCTCGTAGGTGCGCTCAAAAAGCATATCAACCTCACTGTACCGGGCGTTCAGTTCCGCCAGCTTTTGCTGGCGGAAACGTTTTTCACGCTCGTAATCCTGTGAAGTTTTCCGGGCAAGCAGTTCAGCAAACTCTTCCTCGTTTTCCTGTAGGTAGCTTACCATACGGTTCAGTTCCAGAAGAACGACCTGTTCCAGCGAGTCGGCACGGACATAATGCGTTTCATTACAGGTTCCACGGTTTCCCCGGTAGTTTGAGCAGTTAAAATACTCAATGGCACTGTTTGGATGATTGATATTGTAATGCAGCTTATGCCCGCAGTCAGCGCAGTATAAAAGCCCTGCAAACATATTTTTTTCGCTGTTTTTAGGCTGCCTGCGCTTTGTGCCTGCACGGATTTTCTGCACCGTTTCCCATGTGCTGCGGTCAATGATCGGCTCATGGTGATTCTCAAACACCCTTTGATTTTCTTCCGGGTTTTCGCGGCGGCGCTTGTCCTTGAACGACTTGGAATAGGTTTTGAAATTGATAAGAACGCCGGTGTACTCCTGTAAGGTCAGGATTTTGGTAATGGTAGTTTTACACCACTTACAGGGATTGTCCTGTGTTTTCTTTCCCCCCTTGCGGATTCCTTTCTTTGCCCAATAATAGGTGGGGGTCAAAATACCGCTTTCCTGTAAAATCCGCGCGGTGGTTTCAATCCCGTTCCCCTCAATACAAAGGCGGTAGATTTTGCGGACAACTTCGGCGGCTTCCTCGTCAATGATCCATTGTTTGGGGTTGTCCGGGGCTTTCCTGTAACCATATGGCGGCAAACAAAGGGGATCACCGGCATTGCCGCGCAGCTTCTTGGAACTTCTGACTTTCCGGCTGATGTCTTTCGCATACCATTCGTTCATGATATTCCGGAACGGAGTAAAATCATCTTCTCCCTGTTCGCTGTCCACGCCATCGTTGATCGCAATAAAGCGGACGTTGTGATCGGGGAAAAAGGTATCCGTATAGTAACCCACTTGCAGATAGTTCCTGCCGAGCCGGGACATATCCTTTACGATTACCGTAGTAACATAACCGGCCTCAATGTCCCCAATCATCTCCTGAAAGCCGGGACGGTTGAAGTTTGTACCTGTATAACCATCATCCACATAGAATTTGGGATTCGGAAAATGATGGTCTTTGGCATATTTGGAAAGCAGCTTTTTCTGATTGACAATGCTGTTGCTGTCGCCTTGAATATCGTCATCCCGGGAAAGGCGGGGATATAAAGCTGTGATTCCGTGGTTTTTCTTTGACTGCATAGTTCCTCCTTTCCGGCAGTCAGACAAATATATTTCCTATTTAGTGTACCGCTATCCGTCAAAGCGCGCAAAGGTGCGAATTACTTTTTTCCATTGCGATTCATAATATCTTCTGACAAAATCAACCGTTTTAATTTATCGGCAAAATCCTCTGCTGGGATTTTATCATCAGGGGTTTGGAAGCTGGCGGAAACCTGATACTTGACATTGTTGACCGCATATTCTGCGTTTTCCTGTAAATGATCGCGTTCCATATCGCAAGCCCCCCTTATTCCTTTTCGTTATCCTTCGGCCTTTGCACAACCTCATAATCGAAGCCCCGGCGCTGGCCGCAGTAGGTGCAAATGTCTTTCTCGCTGCTGTCTGTATTGACCCGGCGCAAAAAATAAGAACCTGTGCCATAAAAATTGTTGGCGCAGGTCGGGCACAGGCACATGATTAAGTTTTCCGGCATTTCCTCCATCAAGCCGACGCTGACAGCCAGCGCACGGTTGATCTCGCGGATATGGCAGGAATCTACCCGCCCGATATATCGCTCCAACCGGCGCTTATCCAAGGTACGGAGCTGCTCCAGCAGGACGATAGACGGGGCAGTTAAGCCTACCGTATTTGCTTCTATAAAGTAATGGGTCGGAAGTTTTGGCTTTACGCCTACTTTGCTGGTAACAGCGGCCACGATCACGGTGGGGCTGTATTTGTTCCCCACGTCGTTCTGGATAATCAGAACAGGGCGGTAGCCTTCCTGTTCCGAGCCAACGCCCTTGCTCAAATCGGCGTAATACAACTGGCCGCGTAAATATGTTGTGTTCATCTGTTTTGACCTCCCTTTTTGAAAAACAGGCGGCTTGTACCGCCTATGTAGAGGCCAAACGCAGAACAGAATTAAGGTCGGAGAAATATAAAATAAATTTCTGCTTTCATAGACCCGTCCTGTGCTTGGCCTTATATCAAAGCAATCCAATTTGTCCTCGACACCCCGGATTGCTGTGGGAAGTCATCAAGCGACTGGCAGCGTACCAGCTCCACGGGAATCTCACCCCCGGTAGGTTCTCTATCGGCTGTCCTCATTGGTTGCGACGGTTTTATCACGCTCGACCTGTGACTGGACAGGAGTATCGTTAGCCCCATTGCCGGTCATCGCCATGCCGGGAGCCACCCGACACTTATAGCCAACTGTTTCTCGCTCTTTGTTGGAAAGAACAAACCAAAGACCAAATTGATTTCTTTTTTCGGTGGTGTCTCGTTGTTTTCTTTCTGCATATCATGGCGCAGCCGCTAACGTGGCTTATGCTCATCACAAAGCAATGGGAATGTACTTGACGAATGGCGTCCCAAACGGAAACCGTGTCCCGGAATACAGCCTTAGAGTGGGATGCCGTTTCCGGTTGAGACCACTTGCTTGGACATCTTTCTACGCCCGCTTCTGCAGGGCATAGATCGACTTATCCATGTTGAACAGGTAAGCCGCGACGCAGACGATGAAGAATGCCGGCAGATTACCGAAACCGAAGACTTCGCAGCCAATCAGGATGGGTGCGAGCAGCGTATTGGTGGCGCTGCCAAAGACGGCTGCGTAGCCCAGCGCGGCGCAAAGCGCGATGGACATGCCGAGTTGAGCCTCGTTATGGCGACATCTGGGTAACAGAAAGGCCCGCGTTCCTCAGAGGCAAGATAGGCAATTCTGCTTTTGAGGTAGATCTCAATTCTGCCGACCGCATCAAACATTAACTGCCGGAGGGCTCGGTCAAATTCATACGTGTAGATGATGGTTTCGAATGTTGTGCCTTCGCGAAAGATGGTAATCCCGGACTTGCATTTGGTTTTGTAGGGAAACCAGTAGGCCGACAGTCTGTAGTGGCCGACTTCGACCAAAGCTCGCTCGAGTTCGCTTTGATCAGAGCACTTAAGACCCCTGTATTCTGTCAATAGTGCTATTTGTTCGTTGATGGATATCCGCGACTTCCGGTATTTCATTTAAGCCTCTTGATAGAAAAAGAGCTGGAGTTGCGCGTCGTTGAGAGGCTTTCCAGCTTTAGCAAAACAAACTTATAAGATGCGACGGGCCGCGTCAAGATAATTACCGGACGGCCTAGGAGGCGGCTGGTTGGCTGGCTTAAAACCTAGCGCGTGAGATGACGCTCCACGCTATTCAGCGCGCTTGATAGGATGACGAACCACAGTCTTAAGTTTCTCCGGTGCACATTTGCGTGGATCGGAGAGATAGATTTCGTGATGGAAACGGGTGTCTGAGAAGTCGGGGACATAGCCCTGCTCGGCCGTATATTCATGCATAGCGTCTACGGTTGCCGGCTCGCTGTCATAGGGCCCGGTGTGCATGCATTGAACGCAGAGACCCTCGTCAACTTTAAGCAGCTCGACGGCGGAAAAGTCCAGTTTCTTTTTGGTTGTGGCTTCCGCGACTGCCCAGTCAAAGTCATCTCGGGTGACGAAATCGGGCAGGCGGATGCACGAGATAAAGTTGAAATCGTCCTTGCGTACATAATCGATGTCGTCGCTCGGGGAGTCTTGCCACCAGAAACCCTCGAGCGGCGGTACCACAAAGTCGAAATAGCCTTCGATACTCCTTGAGCCTTTCTTCGACATCTTAACGGTATAGGCGATGCCGTAAAGCAGCGGCAGGGCATTTTGATACTCGCCACCTTCGGTATTTGGGTCGCCCTTTCCGCGAACGGCAACGTAGCTCATAGGCGGGACAGTTATGATACTCGGCTTGCTTGCGGGTTTGTAGAGCTCCTTGCATTCCTTCTTAAAGTCGAACGCCATGTTGGCCGCCTTTCTGCGTATTGGCCTGCTTAGATAGCTGAATCATATCATAGAAACGAACAGCTGTTCGAATGATTTGGCTGACAGATTGAGATGCGTGCGTTGTGTTTGGCGGTCGGCCTGACTCCGTCGATGATTTCTCTGCCTCCCCGGCGCCTCATTTATAGCTGCCATTTCCCCATATAAAACCTGCCAAAATAAACCTGTCCCTTTTTGGTGGGTGCGAAATGGGTAATACTAAAGAGTTATCCGACCAGATGGGAATTAATCGATGGCTTATATCGAATTCAAAGACGTCATCAAGGCGTACGGCGAGGGCGATGCCCGCATTCACGCGCTCGACGGCGCGAGCTTTACCGTTGAGCGCGGCGAGCTCGCCATTATCCTGGGCGCCTCGGGTGCCGGCAAGACTACGGCGCTCAACATCCTGGGTGGCATGGATACGGTAACCTCCGGCACTGTGACGGTGGACGGGCGCGACGTGAGCTCCGCCAACGAGGCGCAGCTCGTGGAATACCGCCGTGCCGACGTCGGCTTTGTCTTCCAGTTCTACAATCTGGTCCCCAACCTGACGGCGCTCGAAAATGTCGAGCTTGCGGCGCAGATTTGCCCCGATTCGCTCGATGCCGAGCAAACGCTTCGTCAGGTTGGCCTGGGCGACCGTCTTGCTAACTTTCCGGCGCAGCTTTCGGGCGGCGAGCAGCAGCGTGTGTCCATCGCCCGCGCGCTGGCCAAGAACCCCAAGCTGCTCCTGTGCGACGAGCCCACGGGCGCACTCGACTACAAAACCGGCAAGCAGATCTTGCAGCTGCTACAGGACACCTGTCGCAAGCAGGGCATCACGGTCATCATCATCACCCATAACTCCGCGCTGGCGCCCATGGCCGATCGCCTGATCCGCTTTAAGAGCGGCCGCGTGGAGAGCGAGACGGTCCAGCAAAATCCCGTGCCTATCGAGACGATCGAGTGGTAGCGCCCATGGACCAAGATCGCCAAAACAGCCAACGCCGCGACGCGCGGAACACGGGGCGCGAGCAGGATTTTACGACCTACCGCACTGCCCAAAGCTCAAACGACATGGTCCCGACGGTGTTTCGCCGCGGTGTCTACCGCACAATCCGAGGCAGTCTCAAACGCTTCTTGTCAATCGTGGTCATCACCGCGCTTGGCGTGAGCGTGATGTGCGGCCTTAAGGCGGGCTGCGAGGATCTGTGCGATTCGGTCGACGCTTACTTTGACCAACAGAATGTTTACGACATCAACGTGCAGTCGACCTATGGCCTGACTGATGATGATCTCGACGCCATCCAAGAGGTCGATGGCGTCGAAACGGCCGAGGGCATCTACACCGAGACCGCCTACACCGCCGTGGGCACAACGCGCGAGCGCGTGGTCGTGCAAAGTCTCTCCAAGGAGAATATCGATCAGCCAGTGCTCGTGAACGGCGATTTGCCCGAGAGCGCCGATGAGGTGGCGGTAACTTCGAAGTTCCTGAAGGCTTCGGGCAAAAAGCTCGGCGATACCGTGAGTTTTGCCGCCAATGACGCGAGCTCGTCCAACCAAAGTGCCAAGGATCAGTTTGCCGCGGGCGATTACACCATTACGGCCGAGGTCCTCGACCCCACTGATGTGAGCTCCGACTCGACAGTCAACGCCTTCCGTGCCGCTTCGGCTGCGGACTATAAGTTCTATGTGAGCGAGGATGCCGCGACATCATCGTCCTACTCCGCGGTCCACGTGATCGTCGAGGGAGCCAAGAGCCTCAACTCCTACTCGGATGCCTACACGGCAAAGATCAATGAGGTCAAGGGCAATATCGAGAAGATCCGCGAGGAGCGTGAAAAGGCGCGCGTCCAGGAGCTGACGGTTGACACGCCGGCAAGCTTGGATGCGGCTGAGCGCCAGGCCGCCATGCTCTTTGGGATTGAGCAGGATAGCATCAACCGCATGGCCGAGGGCAGCGAGGAGCGCGTCCAA
>OLRZ01001258.1_pt1 | contig 17712 bp, 13 predicted proteins | sample 1671931 | NCBI WGS metagenome assembly OLRZ01 (sample SAMEA3136627, study PRJEB25190) | human gut metagenome | reverse complement strand
AATCTTTTGGTCAGAAATGGGTAACTGTCACGACTGTTAGAAGCCACTTCCATAGGAACTACTGTACCGCATGGGAGGGGTAATTCACAGGAGAATTTGATAACTTAAGTAAAATAAGAGGTATAAAACAAATGAAACATATTATATTAGCATCTGCTTCCCCAAGAAGAAAAGAAATCCTGGAACTTGCCGATCTGAAATTTGATGTTATGCCAAGCGATGCACAAGAGATCACAACAAAAACAGCGCCAAATGAAGTAGTTATGGAATTAGCATCGATCAAAGCGAAAGACATATATAAGAAATCAGAGAAACAAAGTATGGTCGTGGGAGCAGATACTGTTGTAGCCTATCAGGAGCAGATTCTTGGAAAACCAGCAGACGAAGCGGACGCAAAAAGAATGCTTACGATGTTAAGCGGACAGACACATGAAGTGTATACAGGAGTTTGCGTCATCGAAGATGGAAAAACAAAAACATTTTATGAAGAAACAAAAGTTACATTTTATGAGATCAGTGATGAGCAGATCGATCATTATATCAAGACTGGAGAACCTATGGATAAGGCTGGGTCTTATGGAATTCAAGGAAAAGCAGCTGTCTTTATCAAAGGAATCGAAGGAGATTACTACAATGTTGTAGGATTTCCAATTGCAAGATTTTTGCAGGAAATCACAAAATAGTTATGTATTTTTTCAAAATATGAGGGGAAAACCTTTGACGATATCTATGAATCTCTGTTATGATGTGAGGTAAAGGCAAAAAATAGATATATTGATAGGAAATTTAAAGAAAGGGATTAGAAGAATGAGCAAGATTGCGATCGTAACAGATAGTAACAGCGGAATTACTCAAAAAGAAGGTAAAGAATTAGGAATCTCAGTGATTCCAATGCCATTTTATATTAACGAAGAATTATATTTTGAAGATATTACATTAACACAGGATGAATTTTATCAGAAATTAAATGAAGATGAAGATATCAAAACATCTCAGCCTGCACCTGGAGATGTGTTGGATCTGTGGGAGAAGTTATTAGAAGACCATGATGAGATCGTGCACATCGCGATGTCTAGTGGATTAAGCAGTTCCTGTGCGACAGCGGCAATGTTAGCAGATGATTACGATGGAAAAGTTCAGGTTGTAGATAACCAGAGGATTTCTGTCACACAGAGACAGTCTGTCTTAGATGCGGCCAAATTAGTGGAAGAAGGAAAGTCAGCCAAAGAGATCAAAGACATCTTAGAAGCAGACAAATTAGATTCTGGAATCTATATCATGGTAGATACGTTAAAGTATCTGAAGAAAGGCGGACGTGTTACAGCAGCAGGAGCAGCCATCGGTACAGTGCTTGGAATCAAACCAGTTTTACAGATCCATGGCGAGAAGCTGGATGCATTTGCGAAGACAAGAGGTGTCAAACAGGCAAAGAAAAAGATGATCGCAGCAGTAAGAAAAGAGTTAGAAGAGCGTTTCCCAGATGGAGATTTTGGTAAACACGCATATCTTCAGTCTGCATATACAAAAGATGAAGAGGCAGCGCTCAAATGGAAAGAAGAACTGATGGCAGAATTTCCAGGAATGGAATTCCAGCAAGATCCGTTATCTTTAAGTGTTGCATGTCATATTGGTGCAGGTGCATTGGCGGTTGCTTGGACACATAAGATTGATGATTAATAGCATTAATCTTCTTTTCATCTCGAAGAAATGTAAACAAAACATGAATTTTACATGAAATCCTTGTGTGATCATAGCACAAGGGTTTCTTTTGTGTTACAATACAGTCAATTTCGATACAATAGATAGCAGGAGATAGATGTTATGGAAATGAAAAAAGTATTAAAATACGCAATGGAGATCGGAGAATGCATGCTAGTGTCAGGAGCAGGTGTTTCAAGGGTAGAAGATACGATTTCAAGAATCTGCAAGGCGTATGGAGCAAAAGAAGCCAATGTATTTTCTATCACATCAAGTATTGTAACAACGATCGAAGATGAAAAAGGAGAAATCTTAACGCAGACAAAGCGTATCAGGTCATATAAGACAGACTTTACCAAACTGGATGAGTTAAATCAGTTATCAAGATATATGTGCAAAGAACTTCCGGAAGAAGAGGAAGTAAAACGAAAGATCGCAGAGATTAAAAAGGGAAAATTCGTCGTTTTTACAGAGGAAGTTCTTACATCAGCGGTCATTGCAGCAGCATGGACTTCATTTTATGGAGGTGGTGTTACAGAAGGGATCATAGCAATGATCGCAGGGGCATTTGTCGCGGTTCTTGCAAGATATATTAAGATCTTAGCACCCAACGAAATGGTATTAAACTTTCTATTATCATTTTTTGTTGCAGCATTTGCATATATCAGTGCAAAATTCGGACTGACGGAGGATTATGGAAAGATCATCATCGGTAATATCATGCTGTTGGTTCCTGGAGTTGCATTTGTTAATGCACTTCGGGATATGATCGGTGGAGACATGATGTCAGGAATCTTAAGAGTCTGTGAATCGATACTGTTAGCTGTATTCCTTGCAGCAGGTTCTTTTATGGCATTGATGTTCTTAGGAGGTGTATTATAAATGAAAGCAGAGATCATACAGGTACTGGCAAGTTTTGTTGGAAGTTTTGGATTTGCAGTACTTTATAACCTTCGAGGGAAGAAACTTTGTATGGCTGGGATTTCTGGGATGGTATCATGGATCGCCTACCTTATCGTGTGGAATGAGATGCCAAGTACATTTGTGGCGAACCTGGCAGCGGCCGCAGTTGCGACGATCTATGCAGAAACAATGGCAAGGATCTTAAAGACTCCTGTAACAGTATTTTTGATCACGGGAATCATTCCATTAGTACCAGGTGGAAATTTATACTATACGATGAATTATGTATTAGCAAAACAGTGGCATTTATTTTATTTATATGGGCAAAAAACATTGCTGATCGCAGTGGCAGTTGCAGCAGGGATCATGACAGCATCTTCTGTTTACGGAATTTGTGCATCCGTATGGAAATACTGCAAAAAAGAGATATGAGCAATCTGAGAATAAAACCCACAGATTTTGCATAAGATAAGAAAAACGAAAGTGTGCAGGTATCGTATGGAACAGGATGAAAAGTTTGAAAATCAATTAAATCTTGCTCTGGATCTTAGCGAAGAAGAACGGGAGAGGTCCAAGGATTTAGATGCAGGATACGATAAAGAAACGGATCAGTGGGAGATCATATTTCGCTACGCAGGCACACTTGATACGATCAGATGGTCAGACACAACGAGGATCGAACCGTTGAGTATGGGTTATGCGATCGCCTATATAAAAGAAGACGAGTTGGAAGCATTTGGGGCAAATGAACAAGTTATTTATATAGAAAAACCGAAAAATCTATTATTAAGCCGACAGCCATCGATAGCCGCATCTTGTATGTTGTCGGTCAAGAATCCACCTCTTTCATTGACTGGAAGAGGTGTTTTTGTCGCTGTGATCGATACAGGGATTGATATTTTTCACCCAGATTTTATAGATGAAAATGGAGATACTAAGATTTATGCACTATGGGATCAAACGGTCAAAGGAAGTCCGCCTAAACCATTTCTTAACGGAAATCTCTATACAAAAGAAGAAATCAATAAAGTATTGCACTCAGAAAGTGAAAGATACGATTTTCGGAGCAGAGATCGATCTGGGCATGGAACACATGTAGCTTCAATCTGTGCCGGGATAAACGGGGTTGCACCAGAGGCAGAACTGATCGTTGTGAAATTGGGAGATACGAGAGAACAAGGTTTCCCAAGGACGACACAATTGATGACAGCATTACAATATGTGATCAATGAAGCATCACAGGCAGGACGGCCGGTTGCGGTCAATATCAGTTATGGACATAATTATGGAGATCACAGAGGAAATTCCTTGTTAGAAAGATTTATATCACAGATCGCACAGCAATGGAAATGTACGATCTGCATTGGAACAGGAAATGAGGGAAATAGTGGAAAGCATAAACAAGGGAAGCTGATTAAGGAAGAACAAAAAATCTTATTGGATATTGCACCATTTGAGCAGAATCTAAATCTCCAGATATGGAAAGATTTCGTGGATGAGTTAAGAATACAGCTGGAATCTCCATCGGGAATATCTTATGAGATCATAGATCAACAGGGAAAGTCACAATATTCATATGGAAATACGATCGTGTTTGTATACAATGGTTATCCAACACCGTACAATGTAAGGCAGGAAATATTCCTTAGTTTTATTGTGCAGGAAGGGAATCATATAGAGAGTGGACAATGGAATCTTACATTGATTCCACGAAATATCAGAAATGGGGAATATCAGATGTGGCTTCCGGTATCCTTAGGAAGTAATCAGGAAACTAGATTTTTAGAGCCAGATAAAGAGTTTACTTTAACAATCCCATCAACTGCAGAAAATGTGATCTCAGCAGGTGCGTATGATGTCAGATATCAGTCCTATGCAGATTTTTCGGGGCGGGGTGATCAAAGATATGGTGTAAAGAAACCAGATCTTGTGGCACCTGGAGTTGGAATTTTGGCAGCAGCACCGGGAGGCGGTGAAAACAGTTTGTCCGGGACGTCAATGGCAACGCCATTTGTCACAGGAGCGGCAGCTCTTTTGATGGAATGGGGGATCATAAGAAAAAATGATCCTTATTTGTATGGAGAGCGGATCAAAGCTTATTTTCATAAAGGTGCAAGGAAAATGAATGGATTTTTGGACTATCCAAACAATGAAATTGGATATGGAAAATTATGCGTGGCAGCTAGTTTGTATAAATAGAAGAACTTACGAAAAAAAATACAAATGATATTTGTAATTTTTGTATCGTATTTCCAATTTATATGATAAAATTAATAACACACTGGGAATACGAAAGGGGAAGAGACAATCATGAAAACAGAAAGATTTGATAAGAAACTGTTTAAACAGGAAGTACTCAATAATCTAAAGACTCAGTTCAGAGTTGAGCTTAATAATGCATCCCAGCAGCAGATTTATCAGGCTGTGGCTTATGCCCTAAAAGAGTGGATCATTGAGGACTGGATGGATACTCAGAAGACCTACGAAGAGAAAGACCCAAAGATTTTATATTATATGTCCATGGAATTCCTGATGGGAAGAGCACTTGGAAATAACCTCATTAATATGAGTATGTATGGAGAAGTGAAAGAAGCACTCGATGAATTAGGCGTAGATCTGAATGCCGTTGAAGACCAGGAACCAGACCCAGCACTTGGTAATGGTGGTCTTGGAAGATTAGCAGCATGTTTCCTTGATTCATTGGCAACACTTGGATATGCAGCCTATGGATGTGGAATCCGCTATCAATACGGAATGTTCAAACAGAAGATCAAAGACGGATATCAGATAGAAGTACCAGATGAATGGTTAAAGAATGGAAATCCATTTGAATTAAAACGTCCGGAATATGCCAAAGAAGTACGTTTCGGTGGAAATATCCGTACAGAATATGATGAAGCAACTGGAAGAACCAACTTCATTCAGGAGAACTATCAGTCAGTTATGGCAGTCCCATTTGACTATCCGATCGTAGGATATGGAAATCATATCGTTAATACATTAAGGATCTGGGATGCAGAAGCGATCACTGACTTCCAGCTGGATTCTTTTGATAAAGGTGAATATGACAAAGCAGTAGAACAGAAGAACCTTGCAAAGAACATCGTAGAAGTATTATATCCAAACGATAATCACTACGAAGGAAAAGAGCTTCGTTTAAAACAGCAGTATTTCTTTGTATCTGCAAGTTTACAGGCAGCAGTAGCCAAATATAAGAAAAACCACGATGACATTACAAAACTTTACGAGAAGATGACGATCCAGATGAACGATACTCATCCAACAGTATCTGTTGCAGAACTTATGAGAATCTTAATGGATGAAGAAGGTCTTGGATGGGATGAAGCATGGGAAGTTACAACAAAGACTTGTGCATACACAAATCATACGATCATGGCAGAAGCATTAGAGAAATGGCCAATCGACTTATTCTCAAAATTACTTCCTAGAGTATACCAGATCGTAGAAGAAATCGACCGTCGTTTCGTAAACAAGATCCGTGAGATGTATCCAGGAAACGAAGAGAAAGTCAAGAAGATGGCGATCCTTTGGGATGGACAGGTACGTATGGCACATATGGCGATCGCAGCAGGATATTCTGTCAATGGTGTTGCAAAACTTCATACAGAAATCTTAAAGAATCAGGAATTAAAAGATTTCTATCAGATGATGCCAGAGAAATTCAACAACAAGACAAATGGAATCACACAGAGACGTTTCTTAATGCATGGAAACCCATTACTTGCAGATTGGGTAACAAAGAAACTTGGAACAGACACATGGGCAACAGACCTTTCTTTAATGTCAGGACTGAAGAAATATGTGGATGATCCAAAAGCTCAGAAAGAATTTATGGATATCAAACTGCAGAATAAAAAACGTCTTGCAAAATATATCTTAGAACACAATGGCGTAGAAGTTGATCCAACATCCATCTTTGATGTACAGGTAAAACGACTTCATGAATACAAACGTCAGCTGATGAATATTTTACATGTGATGTATCTGTATAATCAGTTAAAGAAGAATCCAAATATGAAGTTCTATCCAAGAACATTTATTTTTGGTGCTAAGGCAGCAGCTGGATACCTTCGTGCAAAACAGACGATCAAACTGATCAACTCTGTAGCTGATAAAGTAAATAATGATGCATCCATTAAAGGTAAGTTAAAGGTTGTATTTATTGAAGATTATCGTGTATCCAATGCAGAATGGATCTTTGCGGCAGCAGATGTCAGCGAACAGATTTCAACAGCATCCAAAGAAGCATCAGGAACAGGTAACATGAAGTTCATGTTAAATGGTGCACCAACACTTGGAACAATGGATGGAGCGAATGTAGAGATCGTTGATGAAGTTGGAGCTGAGAATGCATTTATCTTCGGTATGAGCTCAGAAGAAGTTATCAATTATGAGAATAACGGTGGATATCATCCATATGAGATTTACCAGAATGATAAAGACATCCATGAAGTCTTAGATCAGTTGGTAGATGGAACATATGCAAATGGTGATCCAGAACTTTACAAAGATCTGTACCAGAGTCTGTTATTTGGTGATACAGGAAGCCAGGCAGATATGTACTTCATCTTAAAAGACTTCCGTTCATATGCAGAAGCTCAGAAGAAAGTAGAAGAAGCATATAGAGATACAAAAGGATGGGCTAAGATGGCGATGACCAACACAGCAGGATGTGGCAAGTTCTCATCTGACCGTACAATTCAGGAATATGTTGATGATATCTGGCACTTAGATAAGATCAGATAGTCTTATATAGAGTCTTGAAATATAGTATTGAATATGATAAGTTAAGAGGAAGAGTTCCCAAAGGAGGGATTCTTCCTTTATTCATGTAAAAACAGATGATAAAATATTTCAAAAAAATTGCAAAAATATTAAGAATGTGTTAAAATTCGAATGTAAAAAGAAATATCAAGAATAAAGATGAAAAACAAAGAAAGGGAGTAACAAATGAGGAACATTATAAGGAAACTTGCAGTGTGCTTTCTGGCATGGATATTGGTCTGCACAACAGTTGTAACTGGGCATGGAATGCATACGGCAAAAGCAGCACAGACATTTAAGATTCATTTTATTGATGTCGGATGTGCAGATGCTGCATTATTACAGTATGGAGAAGGAACAGAAGCAAAGTATGCATTGATCGATACAGGAGCAAACCAGTATCATAATACAAAGGATACGACGATTGATACCACAAAGACACCAGTCTATGAATATTTAAATAAGATGGGAGTAAAACATCTGGAATTTATACTTCTGACACATCCTCATCAGGATCATATTGGAGGTATGGAGAAGATTCTTTCTGATACAACGATCAAGATCGATAAGATTTATGGGAATGATCTGAATATTCAGTACTTGAAAAGCAGCGAGGATAAGAGTAAGCAGTCTTCAGATGAAACAAATTGGACAGAATTTGATACCAAAATATACAAGAATTTTAAAGCAGCTTTAGAAGCAAGAAATAAACTTGCCGAAGAAGCAGAAGACAAAACAGAGAAAGAAAATCTAAAAGTAGATTATGTAGTGCCAACTGCAGGAGAAACAATTAGTCTTGGAGAAGCAAAAATGACATTCTATGGTCCATTAGAGAATGATTATCAATATGGTAGAACGGTTGATTTGAATACAAGACAGGAAAATAAATATTCTATCGTCACAAAGATCGTTTACGGAAGCAACTCTTTCTTAATGACCGGAGATGCCCAGAAAGAAACAATCGAGAAGATCATCGCGAAGGGATATGATCTGACAGCACAGGTGCTCAAGGAGCCACATCATGGATTTCAGGATGTCACAGAAGAAGAGTTAGCCAATGGCTACCAGTATTCTGATCATAAAACAGTGATCGATGCGTCACAGGCTAGTATTGCGATCATCAGTAATGGATACATGAATACAGGTGGTGTTCCATATACAAAAGTCTTAAGAGACTTATCAAAATTAGATGTCTATGAGACAGGAGACCGTGGAACGATCATTGTAACATCCGATGGCTCACAGTTATCTATCCAGACAGAGAAAGGAGATAACCAGCCAAGTGTCAAAGGAAAGGAAAGTGATGATGAAACATCATCCCCAGTGATGAAATCCATGAATATCACAGCAAACACAACAAAGCCATTGACAGCAACGAGTGTGGATGCTGCGAATACTTATAATCGTTATGAAAAGAAGAATATCACAGTAAGATTTTCAGGAACAGCCCAAGGATTTACAAAGCTGACAAGCATTGAATATAAGTTTGTGCCAAAAGGTGTGAATAATAAAACCATAGCATATAAGACAGGAAGTTCCTATACAGTCAAAAATGGAAATTGTGGAAGGTTTTATGTAAGATATAATACACCATTAGGATCAACAGAGATCAAACTTCCTGGATTTACAGTTGATACGAAAGCACCAACCAGTGTGAAGATCAAAGCGAATAAGTCAGGGATCAAAACACTGTCAACATCTGCAAAGAATACTTACAGTAAACGAATCAAGAAGTCTGCCAAATTTACATTTAGTGCAAATTATGGAACCAGTGGAAAATCCATGACACAGTATAAGTTTGTACCAAGAGGAAAAAAAGCTTCCAAGTACAAATGGAAAACAGCAAATAGTGTAACTTATAAGACAAGAAATAAAAAAGTTCGTTTATATGTAAGATATATTGATAAATCTGGAAATATTACAACAAAGAAGACAAATGGATTTTACATAACTAAGAAATAACAAAGAAAATGCTAGGATGGAAGTATGAAATATTTTACAAAGAAGATCATAGCGGTACTGCTGACAGTGATGCTTACAGGCATCACTGTTTTGCACGTATCGGGAGGTCAAACGATCAAAGTTAATGCAGCACAGACATTTAAGGTTCATTTTATCGATGTGGGGGCCGCTGATGGAGCTTTGCTTCAATATGGAGAAGGAGAAAACGCGAAGTATGCCCTGATTGATTCTGGGGCTTATTCTTATGAGACAACAGATTACGATACGATCGATGTATCAGACCGTGTGCACCAGTATTTGCTGGATCATGGAGTAAAACATCTGGAATTTGTTGTTCTTACTCATCCACATGGAGATCATATCGGTGGAATGAAAAAGATACTAGAAGATAAGAATATTACGATCGATACGATTTATGGAAATCCATTGGAGTTTGAATATCTGGAAAGCAGCGAAGATAAAGAAAAGCAAACAGAAGAAACAGCCCGATGGACAGCATTTGATACACAGACTTATCAGACATTCAAGAAGAAACTAGAGAAGAGGAATTCATACAAAGATGCATCATTGCATATCCAGTATGTTGTGCCACAGGCCGGAACATCCGTAAAATTAGGCGAAGCGGTAATGACCTTTTATGGTCCGTTAGATAATACCTACAGGTATGGAAGAGCACAGGATGCACCCAATTTAAATACAAGACAGGTAAATAAATATTCGATAGTGACGAGGATCGTTTATGGCAGTAATTCATTTTTAATGACAGGCGATGCACAGCAGGAAACGATCAAAAAGATTGTAGCTAGAGGTTATGATTTAAGTGCACAGGTATTAAAGCAGCCACATCATGGATATCAGGATGTTCGTTTGCAGGATAAACCGAAAGGTCGTTATGTATACGATTCGGATCATAAGTATCTGATCGATCGAACAGGTGCAAGTATTGCGATCATCAGTAATGGATATAAAAATGTAAATCAGACACCAGAGAGCAATGTACTTCGTGATCTGTCAGGAATGGATGTTTATCAGACATCAGATAAAGGAACGATCGTAGTATCGTCCGATGGTAAGAATCTAAGTGTGTCAGCACAAAAAGGCGGTAATGTACCAAGTCATGCGGGATATGTTGTGAAACAGAAGCGTACCCCTTTGATGCAGAAAGTTACAGTGCAGGCAAATACAAAGAAGAAAATGACACCACTTCGTTCCGATGCCTCTGCAGCATATCAGCATTATGAGAGAAAAAACATCAAGATCAGGATTTCAGCACAGGCAAAAAGCTTCACAAATCTAAAACAGATTCAGTACAAATTTGTGAAAAAAGGAACTTCCAAAGGAAGTGTACCATACAAAACCGGTACGACATTAACGCTCAGAGACGGCATGATAGGCAGGGTCTATGTGAGGTTTGTCACAGATGCAGGGATAGATGAGATGCAGCTTTCAGGAATCGCAGTAGATAAAAAAGCACCAACAAAGACGAAGATCAAGGTTAACAGATCAGGGATCAAGACATTGAAAACGTCAACAAAAACGTCTTACAATAAGAAAATCAAAAAGTCAGCCAAATTTGTATTTTCAGCATCCTATGGAATCAGCGGGAAATCAAAGACACAATATAAGATCGTGCCAAAAGGCAAAAAAGCATCCAAATATCGATGGAAAACAGCGAATAAGATAACCTATAAAAAGAAGAACAAAAAAGTGAGTATCTATGCAAGATTTATCGATAAATGTGGAAATATCACACAGCGAAAGAGTTCTGGATTCTATATTACAAAATAAGGGAAGAAAGATATAGGAAGGCTTAGCTTGTATGCGAAAAGAGAATTTGTTATACTAAGAGGCAGAAGAATTAAAAATGCAAAGCAGGAGAAAGATTATGAACAGTAAAGGAAAAGGAATCATTACAGCAGTTATAGTTGTCCTGATCGCGCTGGCTGCTTTTTGCGGATTTGGATATATCAGCCAAAGAATGACAGCAAGCGAAGGAATTACATATCTTGATAAGAAAGAATATCAGAAAGCATACGAACAATTTGACCATGCAGCAGGGAAATTCACTCTCATTTTCACAAAGCAAAAGAAAGATGTTTTATTCTACGAAGGAGAGGCTCTTTATCAGATGGGAGAGTATGGGAAAGCCATAGAGATCTATGATGAGCTGATCGATCATGGAGAAAGCCGGGCATATTCTTTGAAAGCATATTGCCTTGCCCAGCAGAAGAAGCTAAACAAAGCAATAGATGTATGTGATCAGGGAATAAAAGAGCATCCAGACGATGGAGAAATCTATTGTACAAAATATGCGGTGTTAGCAAAGCAGGAGAAGTATACACAAGGGCTAAAAGTGATCGAGAGAGCATTAAAACAGAAGGAGCTTGAGAATAAGAAGGAAGTTTTATTCGCTAGGATCAGTGCGTATGAATCCATGTTTGATTTTGATACAGCATATCGTTATGCAAAAGCTTATGTAAAAGCCTATCCAAAGGATGCAAATGGCAAGAAAGAGCTGACATTTTTGGAGACACGATAATTTCGTGACAATTTCATGATAAGAGTTAGGAAGGACGAAAGTCCTTCTTTTTTTTGTGCAGAAACAGAAAAGATCAATTGAAAATTGTGCAAAATATACAAAAATAGAAAGCAAAAATCATGACTTTATACAAAAAATAAAATTTTACGAAAAATAAGTTGACGAAATTTAGGTTTATGACTATAATCAAGATACAAAATAAAATTTCACATGAGACAAAAGTAAAAAAATAAATTTCGTGCTAAAGGAGGGAGAGCAATGAAGTTAATTGTATCAGCCCATGGAATGTTGGCAAAAGAGGTTGTGAATTCTGCGGGAATGGTGTTCGGAGCAATTGATGATCTTGACATCGTAACATTTGTTCCAGGTGAGAATGCAGAGACATTAAAAGCCAGATACAAAGAATTGATCGATGGCTATAAGGAAGACGAAGAAATTTTATTCCTTGTAGATTTATTTGGAGGAAGTCCTTATAATGCAGCATTTGAGACCGTGATCGGACAAGATCGAATGGATGTTATTACAGGATTGAGCTTACCAATGCTGATCGATGTTGTAGGAATCAGAACAATGGAAGAAGATATCAAGGCTGGCGAAGTATATGACAAACTTTCAGGAGATTATGTGAAATCATGCAAGAAATTGCTTGGTAATACAAACGAAGATGAAATGGAGGATGATGAACTATGAAAATCAATTTAGTAAGAATCGATGACAGACTGATCCATGGACAGGTCGCAACCGTTTGGTCCAAAGAAGCAAACGCACAGCGAATCATCATTTGCAGTGATGAAGTAGCAAAAGACCAGATCCGTAAAACATTACTTTTACAGGTGGGACCTCCAGGAGTAAAAGTAAGCGTTGTAGACGTAGCAAAAGCAGTTCGTGTTTACAACAATCCAAAATATGAAAAGGACACAGTATTCTTCTTATATACATGTCCACAGGATGTTCTACGAATGGCAGAAGCAGGGGTTCCGATCAAGAGTGTTAACATCGGAGGAATGGCATTCAAGACAGGAAAGACTCAGATCACAAAGGCAGTATCTGTTGATGAAAGCGATATCGCAGCATTTAAGAAACTGCATGAGATGGGAATTGAATTAGAGATCCGTCCGGTAGCCACAGACAAAAAAGTAGATCTTATGAGCAAGATCGAAGGCATCGAAGGATAAGAGAGATACAAAGGAGGATTTAAAAATGGGAAAACTTAATAGCATATGCGAGACTTGCGCGAAACTGAGCAAGGATTGCAAGGGAACAACATGTCAAGCTTGGACGGGTTGCATTTATCGACAAGAGGACAAGCAAAAGGCAATTTTTGCGCTTTACAAGCGTGATCTATCCCGACTCACCAGCACCAATCCGCATGGAATCCGCTTTAACTGCATCCAATATCTTTGCCAGTTTCCCGGTATTGATCCGGTAGAAATGGCCGCAAGTCTCCATAATGATGGTTTTACAATCTTATTTGATGATAGCAGCATTAGCACCAAAGCCAATGCCGCACACCGTACAGCGGTCAACAAGGCCGCTAGGAGGGCAACAGATCATGAAAAATTTGAGAGGTAAAAACAATGTTAACGACTTTAGCACATTAAGGAACCCGGTGATAATTTATGACCCGCAGGAAAGATGGACTCTGGCAAGAGGTCCTAAGGATAAACGGAAAACAAAAATATTTTTATGGCCGATCTAAAGCGGAAGTGCTCCGTAAAGTCCGTGAATATCAGGAAAAAGAAGTACAAGGAAAATTATTTTCAGAGGTGGCCGACGAATGGTGGGAGGATCACGAGCGAACATTGTCTCCTACCACCTGCCGTTCTTACCTCCCGGCAAAAGCGCGCGCGGTGGAAAGATTTGGAGAACTATATATCCGTTCTATCATGCCCGCTGATATAAACCGTTTTATTCTTGATTATACAAAAAACTATCAAGCGGCACGAAAAACAGCTGCTACACAGCTAATGGTTATTAATCTCATATGCAAATATGCTGTAGCTTATGGATACATAGAAAGTAATCCTGCGCGTGATTTGTCAGTTCCAAAGGGTCTAAAAAAAGAAAAACGTCCGATGCCCTCACCGGAGGATATTCAGCGCGTTAAAGACTCTATTAATTTAACGTTTGGATTGTTCGCGTACATGGCGTTATACACTGGTTGCCGTCGTGGAGAATTGCTTGCGCTAACTTGGGAGGATATAGACTTTCAAACAAAAAGCATTACTATCAATAAATCGGTATACCATACGGGAAGCCAGCCGGCACTAAAGAGCACCAAAACCGAAGCTGGGCATAGAAAACTACCATTATTATCAAAGTTGGAAGATCAGCTCGAACCTCGTAAATCAAAAGGCTTGATTTTTCATAATGATGATGGGGAATACTTAACTAATTCTCAATGCCGCTATCTGTGGGGGCAATATCAGAAAGAAGCTCATATAAACATCACCGTACATCAGTTGCGGCATGCCTATGCTACTATGCTTTACGAAAATGAGATTCCTGCCAAAGACGCACAAAATTTACTTGGACATGCACAGTTATCCACAACAATGGATATATACACGGAAATTCGAGAGCGACATGCAGCGGAAGTTAGAAAAAAGTTGCTTGAAGTTGATATTGTGTAAAAAAAGTGCAAATGTATTGTTTTTTATTGAAATCACTATGTTTTATGCGGGTTCGAATCCCGTTTCCCGCTCCACCAGGCTGAGCCTGGACGCAATTCGCGTTCCGGGTTCAGCTTTTTATTTTGCCTTTTCGCTCGCGTTTGTAGCGGGCATCTATATTTGTAACGCAAACTCACGTCGGAGCAAAGTCCGCTTTGCTCCTCCTTTCCTTTTTTAGCCACCGTCGCGCTCGTTCCTCTGCGTCTCCTTTTCCGAAAAAGGTCACGCTACGCCTTTGCTGCTTCGCTTGTAAACGCGCGCGCAACGCGCCGGCTTGCTACCAACCTTTTTCGGGCGATGATGGCATGGACCCTCTACCCTCTGAAAAAAAACGCCCAACATCTTTTTTGCAACTCAAACGCAAGTTAAAAGCTGTATTTTAATTTCTCAAAATGCAGCTTTTTTATATCGTCCAAATGATCATTTTAAAGGATTCTTTTTGTAGCGCGGCCCAAAAAAGAGACAAACTTGTTTTGAACAGGTTCTTTTGTTTACTATAATAGGCTGGAATGTAGGACAATCACGATTTAAAAAGCTTGTAACGATCACAGATATAGAGTACAATTAAAAATGGGATTATGTATATTCCAATTCATCTAAAATTAGATATTGAAAAAGGAGAACCCGTCCGCATACTCCGCGCCTCCAAAAGGCATGCATGCCGGATAATGAGGGCTTTACTGCTGATATAAGGAGAAGATGATATGAATGACGTTGCACGAAATATCAACACCGCAAAAGGAATAGGCTTAATCCAGCTTGGCTTTTGGCTATATAAAAAGCCGGACAAAACAGCGGCGGAAAAAGCAGCGGCAAAAGCGTTTATCAAAATATTCTGGATCACATTGGGAATTACCTTGCTGTTTGTTGTCGTCCTTTTTATATTAACAGGATATGTGATGTCCGGTACAAAATTGAGATATGACGGCATCTATGATGAATCCCGCACCGGAAGGATGGAAAACGGACAAGTCCGTTATGTCAAAAACGAGCTTTACTATATCGATCCGGAAGCGATAGGTTTACCGGCAGGACTCCCTGACGGCACACACGTTAACTTGTATTTTGATGAAAACGATGTCGTTATTGCGGGAGAGAATGCGGATGAAATCGACGCCATTATCGAAAGCAGAGTGGTTCTGTCAGTGGCAGCTATGGGGACGATGATTGTTGTGCTGATCACATTTACAATGATTGCGAAGAAAACGTTTGGAAAACCATGGTATCTTTGGATACAAACAATAAAAGGGAAAAACTTCGAACATCGTTAAACTAGAATCGTGGTTGAATTCAGGAATTTGAACTCTTGAAATCTCTGGATAAAAGCCATTTTTAACAGCTTTTCCTTTCACGGGATGTAGGATGCTTAAAAATAAAAATCAGAAATTGTGTATATAAAAATTTCAAAATTATACCAGGCATTCCCTTTGTTACCTATTGCCATTTTAACTCCTTGAAAGTACTGGATTTTTCAGTATTTTCAAGGAGTTTTGAATTTTATGCTGAAAAACACAGAGATACACATAAATAATGTGAATGCAAACGGCTCGTCTGATCGTTCTGAAAAATCATGTCTCCTGTCCGAAGTGGGCAGATTTTGTACACCAAAAGCCTTGACGCGTTTCTCTGGCTTTGTTATATTAATATTAATCAGTATTATACTTTTGCAAAGGAGGGGATTCCGTTGTTTTAAGCTCTGGCAGCGAGACCGGCAAAACTGGTAAGGGAAACATCCCATAATGTTTCCCAATGACAACAAAAACTATTGTCGAAAGAAGCCACAATAGCATGTCTAAACGTATTTTGAAGTTTACCAGTCTACTGGTTATAATTGTATTACTTATATCGCAGGCAAGCGCAACACAACCGATGGAAACGGAAGAGATTGCGCCGCTGGAGAAAACTACGGAGCTGGGCGTGCCCTATAGTGAAATTCCGCTGGAGCTTAACCCCGCGCAAATCGAGCAGGCCGGACACACCGCGCGGCTGCGGGAGGAGGAAACCATGCCCAATACAGCCGTGTTTTTGAATGAAGACGGAACCCGCACCTTATATTACTTTCCAAATGATATCTGGTATGAGGATACAAACGGCGTAAAAAAGGACTATACGACAACGCTACAAGAGGCGACCGCGAAAGAAAAAACAGTTGCATCCGCTGCATTTAAGGCCGACGGCGGTTCAGGCGAACTGCTGCTGCCGAACAAAGTGACAGCCGAGACGCCGGTTACCTATCGAACCGGAGACCTTGTGACAAAAATAGCGCCAACGTATGACCGAGTAATCAGCCATCCCATAAAATATACGGAAGCGCCGGCAGCGGATCAAGATCCCGCCGTGGTGGCGCCGAATCGGCCGGAAAAAGAGGAGCTGACTCTGGAGGAAATTTACGCCCTGCCAAATGAACAGCGTGCCACCGAATGGGATCTTGCGTCGGGGGATCTGTTTGAAAGTCCGGACAATCCCGCTGTTAATCTGGAATACGGGCCGGATGAGATCCATTTTCCAAAGATCAAGGCGACCGAATCCAACGAACCCATCTATGCACGCATGGAGGACAATACAGTCGCCTCTGTGAAATTGCCAAAAGAAACTGTTCTGCAGAAGACCGCGGATTTCCTGACCAATGCAAAGGCGGCCAGGCTGGAATCAAACATCTCGGCCCAGAACGGCCGTTTGGTAGAATCAGTACGGTATGAGCGTGCAATCGGTTCCGCCGACTTTGTCTGTAAGCCGCTCGTTCACGGATTCGCCAACGAATTCGTGCTGCAGAAAGACGGCGGAGAAGACGCATTTTCCTTTGTGCTTACGCTGGAAGGCCTGACCCCCTATCACTCAACCGGTTATTCCATTCCGCTGGTAGATGAGAACGGCTATATTGAGACGTATATCATACTGGAGGGGCTGACTGATGCGAACGGCGTCACAGACCCTGGAAGCGTGATCGATATTGCGCCCTACGGAGACGGCCAGTATCTTGTGACTGTGAATCTGAACCGGGACTTCTTAGAGGCCCCGGACACCCAATACCCCGTTGTTACGCGCGTGACAGCCAATTTCGGTTCAAGTTATATCAACGACTCGCATGTGGCGCAGAATGCTCCCAGCGTCAACTATGCCTCTTCCCCTTCCATGTACGCGGGCTACAGCGGC
>OLRZ01001242.1_pt1 | contig 17845 bp, 8 predicted proteins | sample 1671931 | NCBI WGS metagenome assembly OLRZ01 (sample SAMEA3136627, study PRJEB25190) | human gut metagenome | reverse complement strand
CTGATTGTTTAGTCACATACCCCGTTGCTAAAATATTCAGTTCAGCGTTGGTAACTGTCATTTCATTTTCATTATAACCATATACAAATGCAAATGCAACATAATCTATGGTTTCGTCACTATTTTCGGGACTTATTGACAAACTTACCTGCTGATTTTTGGAAGTATTGACATTAAATTCCTGATAGTGCATTTCAGGAGTGCTGTTGTTTTTGTAGTAAATATTGAGTGCAATGCCGAAAGTTCTGTTTTCGTTTGAAAGCGGAACAGACTCTGCTTTTGCAGTACCGTTGATTTTGAATGATACTCCTGCCTTATCTACCTTTACATTCTGATAGATATACTTGTTGCCGAGTGATGGACTTGATGATGTGCTGTCATCTGTATCATCGCCGTCCTCATCGGTTGAAGTATCGGAAGATTCAACTTCGTAAGTCTTCTTTACTTCTCTGACTACAAATCCCTGTTCAGACTTGATTGCGTTGCCGTAATCGTCATATGAAGTAATGCTATCCATTGGAGCAGTTTCCGTAACTGTTTTGGTGTAGGTAGATGGTTCGGTGTTGCTTTCTGTGGTAGTTTCTTCTGTTGCCGATTCTGTGTTGGAATCATCAAATGCACCTGCTGTACCGCCTATTGTTACAGTTCCTTTGTTGGCTGAAATGCTCTTGTTTTCTTCTGTGAGCCAGTTGTCATTTGAGCTGAAATCGCTGTTTTGAAGAGCGTTGAAGTTGTTGGCACAATTACCCTCTTCAAACTGGATACAGTCAAACCATGCTGTACCCGATGCATATCTTATCAATCCATAAACACGGATTGACGCTGTTGTACTCGGCACATTTGCTGTTACGCTGATTCTCTGCCAATCAAGTGTGCCTGTAAGTCCGATACTGTTGATTTCTTTTACAGTCTTGCCTGATGAATCAAGGCACTTAACTTTAAGGATTGCTCCGACTGAACCGCCACTATAAATCTGCTTTACATTCTTTGTTTTTACATATGCGGAGAAAGTTACATCCTTGCCGTTGAAGGTTGTTTCTTTGAACTGATGAGCAAAGCCTGTAAAGAATGCAGAGTTATTCTCACTTGTCGGATTTTCAACCTTGAGTGAAGTTGTTCCGAGGTACTGATAGTAACCGTCCTCTTCTGTTGCGGCTGAATTATCGACTGTTACTTTACCGCCTTTACTTGCGGTACTGCCCTTTGTGCCATTTGACACGAAGTAATATTTGCCTCCGCCAACTTCTGTCTGCTGTGAGGACTCTGTGATGTAGTTTTTAGTGTATGCGTTTGCACTGTTGTTAATTACAAGTCCTGTGTTTTCGGACGAAGTTGCATAGCCGTTTGAATTGAGGACAGAAACAGTTGAACCGCTGTTATCAAAAATATGGGTTTCGCTGTGTCCCTGCTTATCTGTAAACACGGTTGTATTGTCGGCTTTGTAGCTTATGTTAAGGTGATTTCCCTCTGTGCCGTCGGTGCCGTATTCGGTGATATTAGTTACCTTGCCGTTTGTGTAGGCAAACTTATGTGTCGGCAGGGGTTTCATATAGCTGTCAGACACACCCGAAATTGAAATCAGGTTATAGTTGCTGTCATATTCAAATTGTGAAGTGTGACCGTCATTGAATGAAATTGAAGTAACCTTATCCTTTGCGGTTGTATAAGCAATATCAATCCCAGTGCCATCAGGCTTTATAATTCTTTTTACAACCTTTTTGCCGTTGGTACTGCTATTGTATTTTAACTGAACTTCTCTGCCTGAACCGTCTGTGATTTTGGTTAAGTCACCGTCGGTATAGGTATATGTAATAGTATTCTTGTGTTCGTCTTTTTCAGAGAGGAGTTTGCCGCCGTTTGCGGTTGATTCGTAAGTCTGAGTTGTCGAACCGTTATCAATGAAGATGTTATTTTCGTCTTTGGTAAGCGTAATGCCTAAGCCGTCCTCATCTTCCCATTTTGCGGTTTCACCCTCTGCAAGTTTAAGGTAATGGTCTGTACCGTCAGCATCGGTATAGATATAGTTGTAGCCTGCTTTGGTAAGGTTTTTGTCAGTCACTTCTCTTACATACTGATTAAATGAGAACTGCCAGCCATAACCGCTTGCAGGACCGTTTTCAAATGCTGTATCTTTGTTAATGCTGTTGTATGTTGCAGTAATGCTCAACGGCATTCTTGAGCCTGTTCCCTCATACAAAGTTTGGTTAATCACAAGGTTGCCAAGGTAATCCGATACAGCCGCCTGTGCGTTAGTGCCGACATTGATTGTGTGGTATGAAAGATTGCTCTCTGTGCCGGTGAAATCTTTGTAGATAAGCGTTAAGGCAGGTGTTGTAGATGTTTTTGTATAAGACTTAAATACGACTTTTTTTGAACCGACTGTATCAAGAGCCTCCATGACAAAACCTTTGGTATTTGTATCGCTATACCAGCCTTTGAAGGTGCTTGTAAGGTCAAATGTCAAATACCGATTATCTTCATATGTAAGAGAATCATAATCAAGGACTTTTGAATCGTATTTTACATTTCCATTTGAAGCATATGTAAGCTTATGAGCATTCACAATGATAGGGTTTTCGCCCTCATCAGCAAACAAATTACTGCCGTTTTCTGTTTCAAAACTATATTTGGCACTTATAACCTCTTCTCCGTTTTCAAGTTTCGGAAGATTATTTACAGTGCAAATCGCATATGAATTTTTAGATGTATAGTACGGTCCGTAACTATTTACTGAGCCGTTAGCATTCTCATAAAATGTAAGCTCACTTTTGAGAGTAGTTGTAATCTCAGGATCAATCGTAACAGGAAATGCTCTGCCGATTGTATGAATGAAAGCATAGTCGGCGGTCAGCTTGACCTGAAGATTTGAGCCTTTTTGCTTTACAATCTCAATCTTCATTTGTGTACTTGTACTGTCCTTTGCATCGTACATATACGGTGCTGAAATTGTATATATTTCCTTTCCGTCCTTGTCTGAAAGTGTGATTGTTTTATCATCTTTTTGTTTTGCGGTAAGGTTTGAAATTTTATAATTCAATGTAAATTCATTCTGAGCCTTTGAACTCTTTAAAATTATGTTTTCTTTAATGCCGGTTGTAGTAACAAAATACTGCAAGTCAACATCGCTGAAAACATCTTTATACAAAGTTTCTGTTGTTATATTTTTAAGCGTAGTAAATTTATCATTACCGCTTGTTTTTTCGTTATTTTTCTTTACATCAGCTTTGCTCTTGCCTGCATTGTCATAACCCCAGCTGATTTTATATCCGTTTGATTGCAGCGAAATCATATTTTTTGACTTTGCTTTATTTGAAAGATTGACCGAAATATCACTGCTTTTGTTTGTATATGAAGAATCGCCCGCTTCGTCTGGAGATGCAGTCTTATCCTCAGATAAAGTGTTGTTATACTCAACCCACTTGCCCTTGCTGTCTTTGTAGTGGACAGGTTCGTTGTACTGAGCAATCATCTTTGTTCCGTCTTCAAGCAAAAATTCTTTTGAATTTTCCGTTCTTTCGCCTGTTAGTTCTTTGACAATTTTGCTCTCTTCGGGATTTTCTCCGACAACATTGTCGAATGACGAATATTGAGTTTCCGCCTTTGGCAGTGTCGCCGCTACAACATCAACAGGCAACGATAACCCAACCGTTGCACATAATGTTATTGAAACTGCCGATAGCATTTTCTTTATTTTTCCATTCATACTCTAGCCTCCTGTTTTTTTGATTTGTTGATAAGTTTAATAATAGTTTCCACTGTGGTTGCTTTTTTAGCTTTAAACTATCCTCCTTTCACTTATAAATCATTTGGTGATTGTTCACTATTTTCAAACACTACTTTACTATATTTTGTATGATATTGTTATTGTATATCACATTAGCCAAAGTTGTAAATATATTTTTATGAGTTATTTTATTTTTGTAAGTTTCACCAACACCGACCTCCGATATTTGTATATATTACCTGTTGCAACTACCCTGCCGCCTAATTTTAAGCATAAAAAAAGAGCCCAATGGCTCAGAGGTTAAAAATATTAAATAAGTAATTGTTATTGATTATTATAAATTTTCTAATAAATCTGTGAGCATAAAACCGACTTGACCGATGTGACAGTCTGCGTTTGTTCCCGTTGTTTTGTTACGCCTTTTAAAGCGTTTTACAAGCGGTAGTGTCACAATCATCGAAACAAGTGACACAATAAGGAACACTGCTGACTGGATTGTTATGTCGCTTGTGAATATAGTGGTTATTGCGGCACAAACCGAGCCGAGAACGAACCATATTGATACAAGCTGTGTTGTAAAGCCTTCGCAAAGCAACATAAATATTGCAAAGCCTATCCACACTATCGGCATATATTGCTCCATAGAACTGTCACCCTCCTTTTCGCATAATTTTAACACAATATTATATATAGTCAAACTATTTTATGCATTTTCTGTTAGATAAATTCATTTGGCTAATTTTCAATAATTTTTTACTGTTATTCCGCGTGTCCGTTAATCCTAATCCACTTTCAGCTGACACATTCGCTCTCAAATATGGTCATCCTAACTGTTGCATTTTGACGTAAATTTGGGTGATTTTATTTGATTTAAGCATGGTTGATTGAAACGGAAATGTAATATATCGGATGAGAAAAAAGGATTTAATTCCGCATAATTTTCTAAGTCATAATTTGCATTATGAGAAATTCTCCGATGGCACGGTAAAATGTATCGAAGATGAAATACCGTTTGAACTGCCAGAAGGCTGGGAATGGACAAGATTAGGATGTATTATTGATGTTATTCAGTATGGTTTAAGTAATTCCGCTGAGTCAACTGGCGATTATCGATTGTTAAGAATCACAGACATTCAGAATGGTTGTGTGAATTGGGATACTGTCCCATTTACAAGTACTGATGAACCAGAAAAATATTTGCTCCATAAAGATGATATTGTATTTGCTCGTACAGGAGCTACTGTGGGTAAATCCTTTTTAATTACTGATTTGCCATATGCTTCTGTATACGCATCGTATCTCATTAGAATTAGGCTTATCAATGGTATTTCAGCAAATTATATTTATCATTTTTTTAATAGTTATTGCTATTGGGAGCAAGTTACTGATAAGGCAGTAGGAGTTGGACAGCCAAACTGTAACGGAACTGCATTGAGAGAACTGTTTATTCCATTGCCTTCTCAAGCTGAACAGAACAGAATTGTTCCTGTTGCTGATAATCTTTTAAAAATTGTGGATACCATTACTTCTGAACAAGAAAGTTTATCCGAACTTATACAGACTACAAAGTCTAAAATCCTCGACCTTGCAATCCGTGGTAAACTTGTACCGCAAGACACGAATGATGAGCCGGCTTCCGTTCTTCTTGAACGCATACGAGCCGAAAAAGAAGGACTGATTAAGCAAGGTAAAATTAAGCGTGATAAGAAGGACTCTGTTATCTTCAAAGGTGATGATAACTCTTATTATAAGAAGGTTGGCAATAAATTAAATTGCATTGATGAAGAAATTTCGTTTAAATTGCCGGAAGGTTGGGCTTTTATTCGTCTAAAGACTGCATGGGAGCTCATATCTGGACGAGATTTGTCACCATCAGATTATAACGATAAAAATGACGGGATTCCATATATCACGGGTGCAAGTAATTTCAAAAATGGTCATGTCAGCTTAGTTCGTTGGACTCCTGTACCGCAAGTTATTACTCAAAAGGGAGACTTGCTTCTGACTTGCAAAGGAACTATCGGGGAAATCGCATATAATAACTTTGGGAAAGCTCACATTGCACGACAAATTATGGCTATTCGCAATAATTACAGCCTCAATGTTGATTTTCTTGCATTATGTATTGAATATTCAATGACGAAAATCAAACAAGCCGCCAAAGGACTTATTCCTGGAATATCTCGTGAAGATATTCTTAATTTGGTTATACCTATTCCACCAACCAAAGAGCAAGAAAAAATTTGCGACAAGCTCAAAGTAACTTTTTCAGCAATAAAGCATATCGAGAAAGCGTCTTAATTGAGACTCTCTTCGATTACAGCAAAGTGGCTTAATGCAATATTTATAGATTTATCAATGCGTTTCTGTTCAGATAAAGGAGGAATTGCAATGAGCATTTCCTTCAACGTAAGCGGCTTCAATTCCTTTTGGTTTGTTGAACCTTCACCCTTCTTTTCAAGTACGCTTTGATGGGCTTTCATAAACGCATATAGGTAATGTGAGTTAATGCAACTAAAACTACGAATTACCGTAACATGAGAATCAGGAACAATTGAAAGACCTTTAGTATTGTCAGTATTCCTATAAATCCCCACTCGACCAAGAGTGCCGGTTCCGGTAGAATTGATTACCGTATCACCATCTTGCATGTATTCATCATCTGGGGAACGTTTCAATGCAGTTTCGTCAAGATACTGTGCTAAGCTTACATCAATGCTGTTGTGCTTTGTGTTACATTTTTGAGCAAATACAAGCACATTACTATTTTCTGTATATTTTGGAGATTTTCCACGGCGAATTTCTTTAACACAGCAGTTTTCTAATCGCATCCAAGTCCAAGTATCAGGAATATTATATGGTATTTCTTCGTCAATACAGAATACCTCTTCACCAATCTTCTCATAATAAGAGTTATCATCACCTTTGAAGATAACAGAGTCCTTCTTATCACGCTTAATTTTACCTTGCTTAATCAGTCCTTCTTTTTCGGCTCGTATGCGTTCAAGAAGAACGGAAGCCGGCTCATCATTCGGGTCTTGCGGTACAAGTTTACCACGAATAGCAAGATCAAGAATTTTTGATTTAGCATTTGTAATAGTTGCTTGTAAGACATCTTTATTAGATTGAATCTGAATTACTTTTACAAGCGCTCGTTGCGCTGCATCAACTATACGTAATTGTTCATTCTTTGGTGGAACAATGCATAAATAATTCGTTGCTGCAGAAATTGTAATTGTGTCAACCGTTGTACCTTTAGAGTTATCTCTCATTTGTGATTGAACAAAGCTTGACTCCAATAAGATTTTAGCGAATTGAGAAACAAGTAGTTTGTTTTTGTTTTCAAAACAAAGTACACTTGCATCCTTATAGTAAAATAGGTCTTCGGGCTTTACGATATAGACTTTTCCTATTGTACCTACACTAGAAACCATCAGATCACCCGATTGAGGTACACCATAATTTTTCTTCAATTCAAGATAATGTTCTTCTGAAATAAATAGTTCATTATCAATAAAATCATTCTCAGATAGTTTTACAATTTCTCGTGCTCTATAAAATGGAATTCCCTCATTTTTCCAATCGGATTGAAGAACTCGTTTACTTGAACATACATTCAATAAATCCTTCAACCTTGCCCATTCCCACCCCTCAGGTAGCTCAAAAGGAATCTCATCCTCAATACATTTTACAGTTCCATCCTGAAACTTCTCATAATGCAAATTATCATCAGCTTTAAAGATCACTGTATCGTTTTTTATATCCTTAGGCTTTAGCTTTCCTTCCTTAACCATTTGCTGTTTTTCGACACGGATACGTTCTAACAAAGCAGAAGCAGGTTCGTCATTTGGGTCTTGAGGCACAAGTTTACCGCGGATAGCCAAATCCAAGATTTTTTGTCTTAATGCTTTGGTATCCATCACTCGTCCACCTCACCTATTATTTTTTCCAGTTCAGCAACAGCATTTGCGATATTTGATGACTTCTCTTTAATTTCCTGAAGCAGTTCCACAAGGGTGCGGTCATCTGTGCTGTCATTACTCTTCATCCATGTAATATCAAGGCTTGTCTTATCACGAGCCATAATCTCATCAATAGTAAATTTACGCCATCTGCCGTTAGGGTTTTCTTCACTGTATGTTTCCTTACGCTTGCTTAAATCTCCATCGGCATAGCATTCGATAAACTCATCAAAATGTTCTCTCTTAAGCGGATTTGTCTTACCGAAAGAAGGCATATCGGAACGCAAATCATAAATCCAAACTTCTTTTGTATTATTCTTATCGATCTTACCTCTTGTGAAAAATAAAACATTAGTCTTTACACCCTGTGCATAGAAAATACCCGTAGGCAAACGAAGAATCGTATGGAGATTGCACTTGTCCATCAAGTCCTTACGGATACGCTCTCCATCGCCATCAGCAAAAAGAACATTATCAGGCAAAATAACTGCCGCACGGGATTTACCGTCAGTTTTTAAGCTACGATAGATGTGTTGAAGAAAGTTAAGCTGTTTGTTGCTTGTCGGGAATGTGAAGTCATCGCGTGTTGCACGCTCTCCGCCTTTCTTTGTTCCAAATGGAGGATTCGTTAAAATTAGGTTATATCCTTTCATTGATTTTCCGACATTTGAGAGAGTATCACCCAAAATAATCTGACCGTCAATATCGTGAAGCATAGCATTCATCAAAGCCAGGCGGTGCGTATCATGTACAAGCTCGCAACCGGTAAACGCTTCTTCTTTCTCAAATTTTGCCATATCAGCATCAAGTGAGAAGAAATCATCTGTGTTATCTCTGACATATTGGCTCGCAGAAATCATAAATCCAAAAGTACCGCAAGCAGGGTCGTTACAACGCTCACCCGGCTGCGGCTTCATAAGATATGTCATAACATCAATCAGTACACGAGGAGTGAAATACTGACCGGCTCCCGACTTCTTTTCGTTAGCATTCTTCTCCAAAAGTCCCTCGTATAGATTGCCCAATCCCTCTTCACGGGCAGAAAACCAATCCAGACCATCTATAGTATTGATAATCTTTTCAAGGTTCTTCGGTTCATCAATTTTAGTAGCCGCACCCTGATAAATTTCACGCACACGACCGGTACAGTAAGTTCCAAACAAGCGAAGTATAGTTTTGTAATAGTTATGAAGCTCTAAGCCTGACTTACTGACAAAATTATCCCAGCTATATGCCTGAACTATTTTCTTTTCGCTGTTCTGCGTTTCTTCTTCAGGTGTAAGGTTATCCCCTTGTTCAATAGTAACACCTTCGGCAAATCTACCCTCTGCGTTGGTTTCTTTTGCCATTTTTAAAAACAAAATATATGTAAGCTCTGTAACATACTCGTGATAAGTGATACCGTCGTCTCTCAGCACATTGCAGAGCTTCCAGAGTTTAGATACGATTTCCTGTGTATTCATGCAGTTTTTCCTCCGTCATCATAGAGATATGTATTTAATTCCAAAACAATGCTCTCAAGCTGATTTTGGAATACTCTATCAATTTTTTTGAAGCCGCCTTGTTCTTTAAATCGAACATCTTCATCAAAGATTTTGACATTCAAAACAGATTCATTCATTAGATAGGTTTCCATTCGCTTAATCCAGTTCATTTCCTGTTTCGAGAATCTATGAGCCTTTACAAGCTTTTCAACTGCCTTACGAATTCGTGCTTCATGACTGATAAGTACTGAGCCAATAGCATAGCGGCGAATTAAACTGATAATGTCTGCCGCAATCTCCTCGTTAGTCATCTGAGAAATAGCAGTATTAAGCTGCTGTTGTGTAAATCCCTCCCTGTCCAATATTAATCGCAGAGATTTCAGGTCTTCACGAGTGAGGTCTTTAGGTCTTGTGCAAACAATATTTAAAGCCGCAATTTCATTCATATTAGTATTAACATATGCCGAGAATGCATCAAGATAATCTTCAGGTTTTTCGCCGTTGCCATAACCACGGGTATGACTAATCAACTCATCTTCCTTATCGGAGATTACAATAGGTCCACCGCTATGACCTTTCTTTTCATCAAGCAATCTGAAAAGTTCCTTGTTTGCGAGAATTCTATCCTTTGCCACATCGTTAGGCTCATTTTCCAGTTTTTCTATGAACTGAGTAGGATCCATACCACCAGACATATCAATAAAATGAGTTACCGCCTCACTACTCATTTTTCTCTTTTTACGCTGTAGCTTGGCAATAATCTGGTTGATTTGATTTTTAACCTTTCCCCCGTTATCAAGAACCTCTAATCCTTCGATAAGCTGCGTAAATGTAGTGTTTGGATTAGTTACAACTGACTTCATGGTATTAACCGGGTCAAGGGAATCATAGACACCAACAGGGTCATAGATTTCAAAGTGTGTCTTATGTATATCAGGGCAAAGTCTTGTTGCACGACCGAGCATCTGCTCAAAAAGAATACGAGACTTCACTCGACGCATAAATACCAATGTAGTGATTTCAGGCACATCTATTCCTGTTGTAAGCAAATCAACAGTAACAGCTATGCTTGGATAGCGTTCATTCTTAAAACGCTTAATAGCCTCCTGAACCTTTTTCTTATTTCCGCCACCAACACTTCCTGTGATTTTCATGATTGCATCATTATCTACACCTGTCTCGGAATAGATTTCTTTAAGGATAGATACAATCATATCCGCATGCTGGTCGTTTACGGCATAGATAAGCGTTTTTCCCTGTTCTTCATGAGATTCAGGGTCAATATCATGTGCGATTTCTTCAAGTACTGTTCTGTTAAAAGGTTCTGTAATCACTTTTCTATTAAAAGATTCAATATCAAAATCCAACTCATCATCCAGAAGTTCACTGTTAGTAACCTCTCCTGTTACTGGATCATAGATAGTTACCGTATCGCCGGATTTATAGTGTATTCCTTCAGTGCTGAGTTTTGTTTTCAATTCGTGAGGTGCATCATGATCTACAAGATAACCTTCGATAACAGCTTCACGATATGTATACTTAAATATTGGTTCTCCAAAAATCTTGGTAGTCTGTAACGCCGGAGTTGCGGTAAGTGCAATCTTTACAGCATCAAAATATTCAATAACATAACAGTATTTACTCTGATAATCTGTCTGGTCACGATAAAGCACCTCATCCTCGCCCATCTCTTTATCAAGGATATAACCACGATGTGCTTCATCTACTATAATCAGGTCATAATCAGAAACAGCCGGCTTTGTATCTTCTGTATTGTACAGAATCCGCTTTATCATACTTTGAACAGTTGCAACATGAATACGAGTTTCTTTATCAATTTCCTTATCTTCAAGACCTTTAATATTATAAATCTCATCAAGAGTCATAAGATTTTCAAGCTTAACTTCTTCAAAGACATCCTGAGCCTGTTCGCCGAGTGATGTTCTATCGACAAGAAACAGAATTCTGCGAAATCGTTCTGTTTTTAAAAAACGATATATCATTCCAAGTACAGTTCTCGTCTTGCCTGTTCCTGTTGCCATAGCAAGCAAAACACTTTGTTTACCGTCAACAACAGCGTTTTCTGCTACCTTAATAGCATTGAGCTGGTAAGGTCTTAAATTCAAACCTTCTTTATCTGTCAAAAAGTCAAACGGCATCTGTTTTAGATTTTGATTCTTACTTTCTGTATCCTGTACCAAAAGTGCTTTGATTCCATCAGGGCTCATCCATCCACGTAATGCTCTTGGCAAATTACAAGAATTACGTAAATCTAAGAACCAAATACCTGATTTCGTCTTATACTGTTCCAAATATGGTCTGCCGTTCGTAGCAAAAGTAAACGGAACCCTATATTTGCCCCAAGTGCCAATCTGATACTGACTGTCCACCTCACGAATATTTTGAGGATATTCTTTACACTGATAATCAATAACCGAAGGAATATCCTTATGGATTGCTTTCGCTTCAATTATGGCAACCAACTTTGTTTCAACAAACAATGCATAATCAGCATAACCTTTATTACCAACCTGAGAATCGGTAGGCCATTCTGCAATTGCCATATTTCGACCCTTTTCAGGTCTTGTTCCTTTAGAATATCTAAGCTGTTCTGTATCAGCTTCCCAACCGACTTTACGGAGTTGCTCGTCAATAAGATAGCGAGTTTCCGCTTCAGACTTCTGACGATTTCCGGCAGCAACCGCAGATTGTTTCTTACGTTCTTCTTGAGAAATCTTAGGTGCAGATGCAGCCGCTTTTTCTGCTTTTTTTGTCAGATTGTCCTCAATTTTCTTTTCATTTTCCTTATCAACTTTAATATAATCTGTTGTTGAAGGTTCAACAGGTGTAACAAATTGTTGATTTTTATAATTCCAATCGCCGTATGTCTGCATGAACCATTCACAAAGACTGTATGTCATTTGCAAAAGAGTCTTTCCTTCATCAACAGAACCATAATTTTCATGAGTAGCTTTATTACGAGCTTTTCTTATAGCATGAAGAATGTCACAAAGGTCACGGGGAAGCAGTCCTTCTCGCATAAGAGTATTAATACGGGTAATGGCAGTATTTTCATAAGGCAGAGCAATACCATCATAAGTAAACATCAAATTGACAATGGTCTCACCTATCATTCCCAACTTAATCAGACATGAATTAGCATCAGAGTAACAGTATTGTTCAGCCAGCTTTCCAAAATTCGCTAACACAGGAAAATCCTTGCTTAAAAAGTCAAAATTTGATTTCATGTTTTACTCCTCCTCAGCTTTCATCGTATTTTAAGGTAAGTATGCCATCCGCGATACAGTCCAATTTTCCGCGTAGCTTTCCATTGATATATATCCAATTCTTTTCAGTCTTACGATGATATTTGCACTGAATCCACACATTTTCATTAACTGCGATGTTGTCCGTCTTCGGTCAATCATCATATGGAACAGTTTATCGTAACAAATTCTCATGACAAAACCTTCAAACTTCCGATAATACATAATTATGAGTGATATTATATCACTATTTATCGAATTTTGCAATGTTTTAGAATGTAGTAAGCAATACCGTAAATACACCAACAAGAAAATACAACTAAAGATTCTCCCTACTTATCAAAACTCTGTATTATTCACTTACAATTATCATTGCCCTTGATCCGTCAATTTCAAAAATACATCACAACTAATCTGATGTCCTTCTTACAAATTTTTGTATTGCGGGTTGACAAATTTACGCTTAGATATATACTAATATTACTAAATGATGTTGGTTCTTGACTTAGTAATATTTTTTTGGAAGGTGATAAGATTATGAGTACCAATAAGATTACTTGTTCATTTACCGTTGACCGTGATATTTACAACGCTTATAAAAGCATTGTTGTAAAAAACGGCGAAAATGTAAAAGACAACCTTAACCGTTATATGTTAAATGTCATTAACTATGAAACTCCAAATGCAGATACAATTTCTGCAATAAAAGAGGTTGAAGAACTGAAAAAGAATCCAAGCAATAAAACCTATGCTTCATTTAGCGAGCTTTTAGAGGATATTACCAATGAGTAAATTAAGAATTGTATCGTCGCAAAATTCAACAGAGATGTTAAGCTGGCAATTAAGCGTGGATACAATATTCAATTACTTAACGGTGTCGTTGAAATGATAGCTGAACAGCATTAGTGATAAAAAACTTATTTTGCACTCCAAAAAGCCGGAACACAGCGATTTATTTTAGTTTTTTCAAGGCAAGGCATTTTTCGCCTTTTTAATGTCCAACAATAGTTTATGCAATATACTAACAAATAAAAGAAAGGACCTTCCCTAATGATAAATTCATCAGAGAAGGTTCTTGTTATTTTCTTACCATAACAACAGCCTGTTCACCAAGTCATGTGTAACGGAACTTACAATTATTTTTGAATATCGGATTAGCACATTTGTTTACAGATTTTTAGGTAATACATTTGAAGTCTTTCTGGGCTTTTTAACACTATATATACATTACAAACATTTTTTCGCCGTTGTTTAAAGTGTATGTTTCAAGCACCAATAGTCATATTCCGGAAAACTTATTGAGAAATGTTGAACCGTCAAAACACTGTCATTTCCATTCCTCTCCCAATTGAAGAGTTGTTTGAATTTCAGCTAGATGAGTTGCTGTAAAGGTTATTCTTTTGTCTCCAATAGGAATTTCTACATTTTCTACATTTTGTGTAAGAATTCTTGCTATAAAGTCATTCCATACAGAATCAATGTTCCTTAACAATATAAAATCTTTACTACATTTTAAGCATAGACTTAAATACATCTGTTCCCAGCCGTATTTAGGATTTTTTTGAACATTGTTTTTCTCAATATAAATCTTTGGAACAATTTCCTGACACATTTGGCAAAAACAATTCCGTTCATTTTCTTCGCTTCTATACATAGTTGTTGTATAGAAATCTTTATTGACAGGAAATTTAGGTTCATACACTATTCGGTTGTTTTCAATATAAGGATTAGGATTGTTTTTGAATTTATCTTGTATATGTTTTCTAAGTTTTACTAAATTAACAACTTTCTTACCTGGAATTCTTCATAAGAATAATTATAATCCGTCTTACTGAAAAAATATTGTAAATGGAATTTCTCTATTTGCTTATCCGTAATAATTTCATTACGAATTAGCCCTTCAAGAATTTCCATCCCGTAAGTAAACTCATTCTGGAAGTCTTCAATATCAGTATCTGAAATGGATTTTAGTTGAAAATCAATATCATCATAGTGAATATCCAAAATATCAGAACAGCCTAAATATTTTGCAAGATTCACAAAATCATCAGAAACCACCAAGTTCTTTATAGTTTCACCAGAAAGAATCAATTTCTTATTATTGACGAATTTGTTTCCTTTATGATAATTTCCGTTAACAAATTTCATTGGAATTTCTGATATCATTCCTTTTAGAGTATTATGACATTTATTAAAGTTTTCAGAATTATTCTTATACTCATTAAGAACATAGATAGCTATTTCTTCATCAGTTCTATTCGATTCAATATATGCTATTAAATTCTTCTGATATATACTATCGTAGACTTCTTGTATAAGTTCATTAATCCTATAGTTTGGTCCGACAATATCCTGTGCACTTTTATAATCTAAAATCTTTGTTTCAAGAATCTTGAAATTCTTATCAGAAATTTTAGTATCATGAGTATATATGTTGTTGCTGTAGAATTCATACCTTACTCCACTTGAAGTACGAATTGGAAAAATCGGTAATTGCTTTACCATATCATAAAGTCCATTACTTTTAATTTCTTGCTGAGTAGAAAGAAGATTCAAATATGAATATAATACTTTTCTGACTTTTCCATCATTAATAAGTTCTTCAGAAGCCTTTTTAATACAAGATAAATTTTCTAGAATGTTACTTATACGGCATCCAATAGCTTTAAGCAACGGAATATATTGTGTTTTCTTATAAGTATCGATAACTACTGCGGTAGAGCTATTTTTAATATCTGTATTTTTATAAATATAAGATATGACTTCAGGCACAATTATACAGTTTTTGCTTTTAATCGAAACAAACTTGTTAGTATTAAGAACCGGCAATATATTTGCTTTCTTTAACCTATCTGTCCAATTAAATCTATTTAAGTAAGTATCTGAAAAATTACTATATGAGAAATCATCATTTTGCGATGTAAACTTGACATACCTATATACATCAATTCTTTCACTTTCTTTTTTTGTATTCCATTAGTTCAAAAATTGCTTTATAGATAGATCGTTCATAAAGCATTACTGCCTTTCTTTGATAATAATATTATGCACAATACTTATAATACATTAAACTGTTAAAATTATGTTCACAGGAATTTTAGGCATAAAAAAGAACCCTATGGCTCGAATGTTAAAAATATTAGATTTGCTATTGTTATTGATTATCCTCATTTTTCTGAAAATTCCTTGCTTTTGAGATTAAAAAAATGTAGCATTTTATTCACTCCAGGCTGAGCAGAACATTGATCATTTCACTTTCGCCTGTCTGTGCCTGCTCTACAACCTCACAATTTTCTCAAAAACTTCTTTTCCTCGCTTTCGTGTGGATAGTGGCTGTAAATACGGAAGCCACAAAAAGCCGCCGCACCTAACAGGCACACGGCGACAACCATACAGATGATTTTCGTATATTTCTTCATAGCGTTATCCTTTCTTATTCTGTTTTAGGGGCAAAAAATAACGCCCACATTTTCCGTGAGCGTTACTGTTGCAATATTGTTTTCAGATACAAAATGCGGCATAGAGAGGAACGGTTTTTTTATTGTCCTCAAAGCCGAAGTTTTTGGCAGAGAGCTTGATTGCATAAGCGGGCTTGTAGGTGTCCATATAGACCTTCAAGCTCTTTGCTCTGGTGTTGTCGGCAGACTTGACCTCAATAGGAATAAGCTGACCGTCACGCTGAATGATAAAATCAATTTCAGCTCCACGCTCTGACTCCCAATAGTAGGTGTGGTAGCCGTTAATGGTAAGCTGCACATTGACATAGTTCTCCGCCATACCGCCCTTGAAGTCGTTAATTTCCTCGACCATATAGAGAATGTCATTGGCGGCTAAATCTTTCTTGGCACAAAGCAATCCTAAGTCGGACACATAAATCTTGAACGCATCAATATCACGGTAGTTTTCAAGCGGCTTTTTAATTTGCTCCACCTTGTAGACCTGTGACACGATACCAGACAGGCAAAGCCATTCAATCGCATTTTCAAATTCGGAAGCCCGTCCGCCTTTCTTGATCAGCTTATATTGGAAACGGGTATTTTTCTTGGAAAGCTGAACGGTAATGTTGTCATAAGCAAGTCTGGTTTTCTTAATTTCATTCAAGTTGTTATACTTGCTCATATCGTTGAGATAGCTTGCAAGTATCGTATCCTGCGTATGGCGGACGAGGATATAATCCTTTGTTTCTGCGAATTGCATCACGCACTCCGGCATACCGCCAACCACAAGATACTGACGGTAAAGCTGCATTGCGGCATCGTGTAAGGCAGACGGCAGGGGCGTATCGGTTTGGAAGCACTTTTTAATCTGCTCTACCAAATCGTCCTCACCGAGAGCCAACATAAATTCCTCCATATCCATAGGATAAAGCGTTTTCATATCGACCTTCCCTACGGGAAAAGAGAATTTTGCTCTGTTGACCGCAACACCGAGCAAGCTACCTGCGACGATGATGTGATAATCCGGAGCGTTCTCGCAAAAATATTTGAGCGAAGTCAACGCCCTTTCGCAGAGCTGCACCTCATCAAAGACTATCAGAGTTTTTTCCGTTACGATGGTCTGACCTGCGATATGAGATAAAATCGGTATGAGATAGTCGGGGCTGATGTTTTCCTCAAAGGTTTCATTTAGCTTTGGATTGGTTTCAAAGTTGAAGTATGCTACATTTTCGTAGTGGGTGCGTCCGAACTCCAGAATGGAATAGGTCTTTCCGACCTGTCTTGCGCCCTGTAAAATAAGGGGCTTGCGGTGTTCGCTTTCTTTCCACGCTTCCAAGAAGCCCATAATCTTTCTATACATAAGCAGTCCTCCTTAAAGGTACTGACCATAGTATAGCAGATATTCGTGTAAAAATCAATGAAATTCCCTTGGTTTTTCGCACTAATCAACACGATTATTTCCTCTAACCTCTCACGATATGACACGAACACCGCAATTTCTGCATTTTACACCTCCCAAAACTTAAAAAGCCCCTGTCCAACACCAACATTCGTGATATAGCTAAGTTGAAGGTCGGAGATATTAAGGAGTTTGGTTGAGCATGAAGCTTGCGAAGTCCACCGTTTTTGTCACCCATTCTTGCAACACGAAAAATGAGTATACAAGAATTTTAGGCATAAAAAAAGAGCCCAATGGCTCAGATGCAAAAATATTAAATAAGTAACTGTTATTGATTATTCTCAATTTCTCGATATACTCTTGCTTTTTAAGATTTAGAAGAAGGTATCGTTTTATTCACTTCATGCTGTGGAGGGAAGTCGATCACTTGCTCTTTTAGTGAAACTTTCTTTGAGATTTTGTCGATGAAAGGAATTTTTACATGCAAGCCTGTTGACCAAGTTACATGATATGTTCCAAGTCTTTCAATTACATATGCGTGTGCCTGCGGTACTACCTTGACATTGCTTACGA
>OLRZ01001235.1_pt1 | contig 17927 bp, 20 predicted proteins | sample 1671931 | NCBI WGS metagenome assembly OLRZ01 (sample SAMEA3136627, study PRJEB25190) | human gut metagenome | reverse complement strand
ATCCTTGTGCCGTCAACATCAGCAAAACCAGAAAGTGCTGCCTTGCCGGTATCTCCTGAGGTTGCTGTCAGGATCACGATCTCTTTTGTCACGTGATTCTTTCTGGCAGAGGTTGTCAGAAGATGTGGCAGGATAGACAGTGCCATATCCTTGAAGGCGATGGTCGCACCATGGAACAGTTCGAGATAATAAGCGCCATCAGCTTCCACAAGCGGAGCGATCACTTCTGTATCAAACTTGGAATCGTACGCTCTTGCTATACAGCCTTTCAGCTCTTCTTCTGTAAAATCCGTAAAATAAAGCTTCATAACCTCATAGGCAACTTCACCATATGTCATATGAGACAGCTCTTCCAGTGATCTATCAAGTGCCGGTATCCTCTCCGGCACGAATAATCCGCCATCATCAGCCAGTCCCTTCAGAATTGCTTTTGATGCTGTAACCGGATTTCCTTCAGTTCTCGTGCTATGATACAAGATTTCCATGTTTTTCTTCCTTCCGTGTCCGTTCCTTTGTAATCTGGATTTATAATTTTTTATCATTCTAGCATAAACGGAATTGCTTGACAAGCAATACGCTCTTTATCCTGCCTTAAAAAACTCATGTCCTCCATAGGAAAAGAGGCGTATCAGGCAATTATCAAACCACTTCATTTTTCCTTCTTCCGCATATTTTCTGGCTGCAAAATACAGTGCCCCTTCTGTGACATCCTCCCCTTCAAGCACCCTGTCCACTGCTCTCCTGGTTTCTTCTGTTGCCACTGCGCTCTGATAGGTTCCATTGGCTACGGGCGAAAACTGATAAACGCCATTTTCATTTTGAAACACAACCTCTTCCACTGTATCCGGGAACTTATTGCTTTCCACGCGGTTCATCACAACTCCGGCCACAAGCATTTTCCCTTTTTCGTCTTCACTCCCGGCCTCAGCCTGTACAATCTTAAGCAGGATCTCATAATCTTTATCTGACAGCTTACTGTATTCCGGCTTTTCCATTACCTCATAATCCACAATACGCTGTCCTGAGGAAGCTCTTTTCAGATAACCAAAGAAATGCTCCTTAACAGGCCTGCTTTCCTGTACACTGGTAAGCTGAAATGCCGGTGATGCAGCAAACAGGTTTGCCCTGACTCCTGTCACGCAGAACCACCCTGCAAGAAAAAGCGTATTACACAGAAATAACCGAATAATAAAATTTTTATACATCCTTTTTTACCTGTTCCTTTCTGTCCACTAACTATTCTATACATGGATGCCTGAAAATATTTCTAAAATTTCATTTTTCTGTAATTTATTTCAAAATTATTAACTATATGCTATACTATTTCTATGAAAAAAAAGCTTCCCGGTGTATATGAAACAACAAAAAAAGACGGCAGCGTTTACTACCGTTCTTCTATTACCTATCATCAGAAACATATCAGCCTTGGCAGTTATGACACCTCTGTCAGGGCTTTTGGGGCATACCTGGAAGCAGACTCCCTTCTAAAGGATCCATCACTGTCTTTTAAAGAACACTCGGATCTCCGGATCCTGTCCTTTGAAAAGTGGGTATGTCTGATCAATTTCAGGGATAACGGCATCTATATTGCCAATCCGATCTATCTTCATCCAAGATACTTTGAATACTTCCTTAGCGCCCATGAAATCCTGAAGTTTGATATTGATGACCTGTTTTATTATTCCAGTCACAAGATCATGCAGCGGGGACGTCATTTCTTTGTCTCAGATTATGGCATGCAGACCAATATTGCCGGACGCTATGGCATCAAGAACTATGCCGTTTCCGGCCGGGATTACCGCTTTGTCAATGGGGACTGTAACGATTTCCGATATGAAAACATAGAGATCCTGAACCGTTACCACGGTGTCAGGGAGAAAAAGGAAAAGAATACGATCCGTTACACAGCGCGGATCCATATCAACGGGAATTATACGATCGGCACCTATGACAGTGCCATAGAAGCAGCCATTGCCTACAATAAGGCTGCCGATATTCTCCACAGGTCAGGTGTACGCAGGCAATTTGTCGTAAATTACATTGAGGAGCTTTCTCCATCTGCCTACGCAGAGCTGTATAGAAAGCTCCCCATTTCCTCCAGGATCAAGCACTATAAACCATAATCCTGCCCTTTTACTTGTTCGCATAATCGGTAAAGCTGATCACATATGATGCCGGCTTTTCCACACCATTTATATTTTCCTGCGCGGCATATTCCCACATCTTATACTGATAGGGATAGGCAGGTATTGCCCCTTCATCCTCCAGAAATACATCATAATCCTTGAGCATTTCAGAGGGCATGACATCAGTCAGCAGAAAATTGGTGTCTCCATAAAGAATACCCTGATATCCGGCATCCTCTATATCCTTCAGGAAAGCCTGTGCAATCTCTGTTCTGTCCTTTTCATCCAGGATATCTGTTCTTGCCGTATCTGTTTCAATGCTTTCCATCTGCAATGCGACAGGATAACTGATCTTATACGGAAGAAGCTGGTTTTTTACAAAGGCTGCTTCCTCCACTGCCTCTTCCACAGTAACTGCCTGGGAAGAAAAATAGCATCCAACAGAAAGTCCTGCTTTCTGTGCTGCCTCGATCCTTGTTGTGAAATCAGGATCCAGAGAGATCAGTCCGGTTCCGTATCCTCTGCCGCCTACCTTCAGCATCACAAAATCTATTCCGTTTTCACTCAGCCTGTCAAAATCCACAGTACCGTTCTCACTGGAAATCATCACGCCAAGCCTTGACAGCTTTTTATTTCCGCTGTAATAAGCCATCTTCCCATTGGTGATCTTCAGCTTCGTAAAATCGTAATCTGCCTTTGGAAGCTTATCATTGATTTCGATCCACTCTTCTGTCCCGTCCTTATAGGTAACCTGGATATGCCTGCCATCCGCTGCCAGCTCCTCCTCCGTTGGTGAAGGGGTCGGCGTCGGATCCGGTGTTGCCGATGGTGACGGACTTGCCTCTTCCTCTACCACTGTTCCTGTTCCGTCATACATATCCCAAAAATCCAGATCTTCTGCCCGGAGCTTATGCTCCCGGTACAGCTTTTCTATGCTGGTATCTCTATAACCCTCTTCCGTTTCTTCCTCCGGCTGAGGTGCTGCCGTAGCTGATGCCGCTGCAAGCGCCTCTGCTCTTTTTTTTGCCCCGGATCTGCTTTGACTGTTGCTAACAAGCACCACCGCTAATATAATAAAGATCAGGGCTGAAATTGCCGCTATCGTATAGATTACCGGCGCACTGACCTTACGGTCTTCCGGTTCTTCTGGTAAATACATACATTCACTCCATTTCTGAAAGGTGTTTACCACCTGTGAAATGAGTATACAATATTCTGCCCTGGTTTTACAACTCCAAAAGCATAAACTCTCAAATCAATATCAGGCGGATTCTCCTGTACTGCCTACAGCAGAGGATCCCATACAGGACTTTGACCATGAAAAAAAACAGCTTTTTATTTTATCTTATACTATTTCCCCACTGTCTCTTTTTTCTGACAGGCTGTCAGAGAAATGCTGCAGAAACGACCCGAACAGGCTTTTACCTGAATACAGTTGTTTCCATCACCCTTTATGACAGACCAGGTGAGGATCCCCTCTTTGACGAAGCCATGTCTCTGATCGGGGAATATGACAGTCTCCTCAGCAAGACAGCAGAGGGAAGCGATATTTACCGCATCAACCATGCAGATGGTTCTCCGGTAGAAGTAGATGCCCGGACAGCAGAGCTTCTGTCCATTGCCCTGTCCTATGCTTCTCTTTCAGACGGTCTTGTAGATCCTACGATCGGCACCCTCTCTGATCTCTGGAGCTTTGGAGATACCAATGAGGAAATTGTCCCTTCCAGAGAAGATATAGAAGAAGCACTCTCCCACATTGATTACACAAAGGTGAAGATCTCCGGCAATACCGTTACCCTTCTTGACCCTGATGCCAAACTGGATCTCGGTTTCATTGCCAAAGGCTATATTGCCGACAAACTGAAAGAATTCCTGACAAAAAATGGCGTAGCAAACGGTATCATCAATCTTGGTGGAAATGTACTGACAATCGGTACGAAACCGGATGGTTCTGATTATCATATCGGTGTGCAGAAGCCCTTTGCTGAAACCGGCACTGCCCTGACAACACTGACTGTGCGTGACGGATCCCTTGTTTCCTCCGGAAACTATGAACGTTATTTCGAAAAGGATGGTATCCTCTATCATCACATTCTTTCTACGAGAGATGGATATCCTGTAAACAGTGGTCTAAATAGTGTTACTATCATCAGCGAGAACTCTGTTGACGGAGATGCTCTCTCCACGCTCTGCTTTATTCTAGGCTATGAAAAAGGGTGTAAATTAATAGACAGCCTCCCTGATACAGAGGCTGTCTTCATAAGCGATACCGGCGAACTGATCACCGGCTGATTCCTTATCCGATCAGGATACAGATACTTTTCCGGCAAGAACCTCTTCATAGTCCGTGAGGTTCTTCCGCAAAAGCGCCGGTGTATCCAGTCCATACGGACATTTGCTCTTACATTTATTACAGTGCAGGCAGTTTTTGATCTTGTTCATCTTCGCCTGTACTTCTTCTGTAAGCTGCAGCTTTGACGGAGATCTCCGAAGCAGCAGCGACATTCTGGCGCAGTTATTGATCTCAATCCCTGCCGGACACGGCATACAATAACCACAGCCCCTGCAGAAATCTCCTGACAGCTCTTCCCTGTCCCTTCTGATCAGCTCTGCGATCTCCTCTGTCATTTCGGGAGGATTTTCTATATAGGAAAGGAATTCATCCAGCTCCGATTCTCTCTGCACACCCCAGATCGGCAGTACATTTTCATACTGCGCCGCATGCGCATAAGCCGCTGCCGAACTGGTAATAAGTCCTCCGGACAGTGCTTTCATGGCAATAAAGCCCATATCCTTTTCCCTGCAGGCTTCTACCAGCTCCAGATCCTTCTCTGTAGCCAGATAGCAGAAGGGGAACTGCAGAGTTTCATATAAGCCGCTCTCTATGGCTTCTTTTGCCACATGCAGTCTATGATTGGTGATTCCGATATGGCGGAGCTTTCCTTCCTTCTTTGCTTCCAGTGCTGCATCATACAGTCCACTTTCATCTCCCGGTCTTGGACAGAACGCCGGATTATGGAACTGATAGATATCAATATAATCACAGCGAAGGTTCTCAAGGCTCTTTCTCAGATCCTCCCGCAGTCCCTCTCCGGTCTGTGCCCCTGTTTTGGTGGCGATATAAAGGCTCTCTCTTTTCTTTTCAAATGCAAGACCCACCTTATGTTCACTGTCACTGTAGGCTCTTGCCGTATCAAAGAAACGGATCCCGCCATCATAGGCTTTGTTCAGGAGGGCTGCTGCAGCCCCGTCACTGATCCTCTGGATCGGAAGCGCTCCGAATCCATTCTTGTTTACCACTATTTCTGTTTTTCCAAGCCTGACCTGTACCATGATATTCTCCCCTTTATTCATGTGCCACGATGGATTTTCTGGGGCACTTCTGTGCACAGATACCGCATCCCTTACACTGGTCATAGAGGATCGTTGCGTTGAAATTCTCAACGCTTACAGCCTCTGCCGGACAGTTCTTCTTGCAGAGCTGACAGCCGATGCAGGACACCGTACAATCCTTCATTGCTACCGGTCCCTTATCCTGTGAGCTGCAGGCAACTGCATATTTTGCATCATAAGGGATCAGGCTGATCAGGTGCTTCGGACAGACCTCCACACATTTACCGCATGCCTTGCAGGCTTCCTTATCTACCTTTGCTACTCCGTTCACTACATGGATCGCATCAAAGGGACAGACACTGACACAGGAGCCATATCCAAGACATCCGTAGTTACAGCTTTTTGCACCTCCATTTGGCACAAAAGAAAGCATACGGCAGTCATGAATCCCCGTATATTCATAATCTGAAGAGGTCTTGTCGCAGTCACCCTGACACTGTACAAAGGCAACCATTCTCTTCTTTTCTTCTGCCGTCACTCCCATGATACCGGCGATCACCCTTCCTACAGGCTCTCCACCTACCGGGCAGGCATTGACCGGCGCCTCTCCTTTGGCAATAGCAGCCGCAAGACCGCTGCAGCCGGGGAATCCGCATCCACCACAGTTATTTCCGGGAAGTGCCTCCAATACGGCTGCTTCTCTTTCATCTACCTCTACCTTAAATTTGATTGCCGCAATCCCGAGGAATACTCCTACGAAAAGGCCAACGCCTCCTACTGCAGCAACTGCCAGTAAAATTCCTGTTATAACCACCTGTCATACCTCCTATAAGAGTCCTGAAAATCCACAGAAGGCAATCGCCATCAGACCTGCTGTCACAAGCACGATGGGCATACCACGGAAGGATTTCGGGATATCATTATACTGCATTTTTTCTCTGATTCCTGCAAGGATCACAATGGAAATGGTGAATCCGGCTGCTGTAGCAAATCCGTTCACGATACCCTGAAGGATACCGTAGTTCTTCTGCACATTGGTAAGGGCTACCCCAAGTACTGCACAGTTGGTTGTGATCAGAGGCAGATATACGCCAAGTGCCTTATATAATGCCGGCATAAATTTTTTCAGGAACATTTCCACGAACTGTACCAGTGCCGCAATGACCAGAATGAAAACAATGGTCTGCAGATAGGTCAGATCTAAGGGAACCAGGATAAACTTGTAAATAACACCTGCTACTGCGGATGCCAGTGTAATGACAAAGATAACTGCAGTTCCCATTCCTGCCGCTGTATTCATCTTCCTGGATACTCCAAGGAACGGACAAAGTCCAAGGAACTGGCTCAATACAACATTACTGATCAGCGATGAGGAGACCAGTATGATCAGAAGATCCTTAACAGTTTCCATGTTCTGCTTCCTCCTTATTGCAATTCATACAGTCGCCGCCGCATCCGGACTGGATCTTTGACATATCCTTGCCCTTCTTCTCTCCGTTTATCTTAATCTTATTCTGGATGGCGGTCAGGACTGCCAGTACGAAAAAGGCACCGGGTGCCAGTACGAAAATACTGCAGGGTACATAGCTGTCAGGCATCACCTGCCTATTAAAGAGCTGTCCTGCCCCCAGCAGTTCCCTGACAGCGCCGATGATCGTAAGTGCCAGAGTAAATCCAAGTCCCATGCCGATTCCATCAAACAGGGAAGGGATCACCTTATTCTTAGAAGCATAGGCCTCCGCTCTTCCAAGGATGATACAATTTACAACGATCAGAGGAATATATAAGCCAAGGGCATCATACAGAGATGGAATAAAAGCCTTCAGTAAAAGTTCCACTACTGTAACAAAGGAGGCAATGATCACAATAAAGGCCGGGATTCTCACCTTATCAGGGATCACCTTTCTGAGCATGGAAATAAACATATTGCTCAGTGCCAGTACCGCCATGGTGGTCAGTCCCATACCAAGACCATTGACCGCCGATGTGGTAACGGCCAGTGTCGGACACATACCGAGTGTCAGCACAAAAGTCGGGTTTTCTGTAATAATACCGTTTTTCAGCCGCTCAAGAGCACTGTTCTCTTTCATCACCTGTCACCTCCCAGCTGCGTTTCAAAAATATAAAGGCCGGCATTCACCGCCGTTGTTACTGCATTCGTTGTGATCGTTGCACCGCTGATGGCATCGATCTGGCTGTCCATCGTAGATCCTGTTTTCGTATAGGTAAACTGCGATACCTGTTTCCCTGCAAACTGGGGAACCAGTACGGTACCGGCCTTCATGCCAAGTCCGGCTGTCTCCGAAATACTCAGAAGTGAAATCCCATTTAATGTACCATCGTTCTGGATCCCCATGGTAAAGGTAATATCCCCACCATAGCCCTCATGACTCGTCATCGTCAGTACATACCCAAGGCAGACTCCCTCAGCATCTGTCGCCCACAGAACATTGTCAAGATCAACTCCTGCATAATTCTGTTCCCAGGTGCTGTCACCTTCCGGCACTGCCAGCTCCAGCTTATCAGAAAATCCAGCCGCCTCCGGGAATACCTCCTGATAGGCTGCTTTGGCCGCTTTTTCTTCTGCAGCCGCTATCGGTTCCTTTGTGATCTGATATACAAATCCAAGGATCAGGCCTGCCACTACCGTAATGAGAAGCAGGATCGCTGCATCCTTTATCATTCCTTTTTTATCACTCATGACCTTTCCCCTCCTTTTCCAAATGCTTTGGGAAGTGTCACCTTTTCAATCAGCGGCACGATCAGGTTGCCTATGATAATGGCATAGGAAACTCCTTCTGCGGAAGGTCCGAAAATACGGAAGATTCCGGTTAAGACACCAAGGAAAACACCATACAGATACTGTCCCTTCTTGGTAATGGGTCTCGTCACATAGTCTGTTGCCATAAAGAAAACACCCAGCATCAGACCTCCGCCTGCCAGATGGGCACTGATAAAGGCAGGATCAAAGCCGTGTCCTCCAAAGAGGATCAGGAATATCACGAAGCTTACCAGATAAGTGCCGGGGATCCGGAGATCAATAACACCAAGTAGGATCAAGAAGCATGCACCGATCACAATGGCGATCATGGAGGTTTCACCAATAGTTCCGGCTGTTCTTCCGATCACCATATCAAGGATATTCACATCCTCCCCCGCCTTCAGTGCAGCAAGAGGAGTCGCCCCTGTGTATGTATCTGTCTGGAAATTACACATAATAGATGTATAGGAGATCAAAAGAAAGCATCTGGCACCCAGAGCCGGGTTCATGAAGTTCTGTCCAAGACCCCCAAACAGCATCTTTACGACCAGAATGGCAAATACACCACCGATCACAGCGATCCACCAGGGCGCTGTGGAAGGCAGGTTCAATGCCAGCAAAAGTCCCGTTACTACCGCCGAGAAATCCCCGATCGTCACAGGCTTATGCATGGCCTTTTCATAAAGATACTCTGTTAATACAGTTGTTGCTATCGTTACTAAAATTAAAATCAGTGAATCCAGTCCGAAATTGTAAATACCAAAGCCAGCAGCAGGAAGCAGTGCTACTACGACAGCCAGCATAATGCTCTTTGTCGTCACCTTAGACCTGATATGCGGATTAGATGACACCTTCATCAAATCACTCATTTTCTGTTCCTCCTACTTCTTCTTTTTCTTGGCAAGCTGCATTTTGCGCATGGACTTGATCACCTGAGTCAACGGACGTCTGGCCGGACAGACATAGCTGCAGCAACCGCATTCACAGCATTCCATACCATCGTTTTTCAGGAATCCTTCTTCATCATAGTGCTCAGCACAGTCAGCAAGAAGCCTTGGCACCACTCTTCCCGGGCAGACCTCCACACATTTGCCACAGTTGATACAGGCAGAAGGCTCCATGGCAGATACATCATCCTTCGTCATGCAGAGCAGCGCAGATGAGGTTTTGGTTGTTGGTACATCCAGATCAAAAATTCCAAAGCCCATCATAGGTCCGCCGGAAACAATTTTAACCGGAGGTGTCTTGAAGCCGCCGGCCTCCTCTATCAGCTCGTGATAATTGGTTCCGATCCTTACCTTAAAATTGCAGGGCTCTGCGACCGTATCTCCTGTCACGGTAACAATCCTGTGCATCAGGGGGCGGCCTTTCATCACTGCATTGTAAATGGCGATCACCGTATCCACGTTATTCACTACACAGCCTGCATCGGCAGGAAGCTGTGAGCTATTGATAGCTCTGCCTGTTACCGCATAGATCAAATGACGCTCTGACCCCTGTGGGTATTTGGTCTTCAGTGCCTTCACTGCAATCTTCGGTTCATCCTTTGTCATCTCACGAAGACGTTCAATACAGTCGGGCTTATTATCCTCTACTGCCAGAATACCTCTTGCATTCCCGAAAAGGCTTAAGGATACCTTCAGTCCTCCGATCAGCTTATCCGGCTCTTCCAGCATTTTCCGGTAATCAGAGGTCAGGTACGGTTCGCACTCTGCACAGTTTACGATCACATATTCTATTTTCTCCGGCTCTTTGGGAGAAAGCTTGATAAAGGTTGGGAATCCGGCACCACCCATTCCTACAATACCAGCTTCTTTAATGATATTGATCTTATCTTCTCTTGTCAGTTCTTCAAATGGTTTTACCTCTGGCCACTCTACTTCTTCATACAGTCCATCGTTCTCTATGACGATACTCATGACATTATCACCAGTCACCACCCGCCTTGGCTCAATCGCCTTGACAGTTCCTGATACGGTAGCATAAATCGGTGAGGAAACAAACCCTGATGCCTCTGCAATTTTCTGTCCTGTCAGAACCCTGTCACCTTTTTTCACTACAGGAGCTGCCGGTGCCCCGATATGTTGGGACAAGGGGTAAACCAGATCCCCTTTTGGGAGAACCTCACGTATCGGTTTATCCTTTGACAAATCCTTGCCGTCATAGGGATGGATTCCTCCAATAAACGTTAGTTTTGCCATAACTTTCCTTCTTTCCCTTGATTTTTCTTCCATCAAGCTGATGAAAATTCTCATTCTTATCTTTTAAATATACTATTTTTTTGTCGAAAATACTACTGCATTTTTGAAAAATATGCTACACTTAAGATGTGATTTTGTGAAGGAGAACATTCTATGAAAACCGAAGAAATTATCTTAAATAATTTCACTTTAAAATACCCGATAGAGCGGCTTGCCCCGCTTGACAAGATCCTGTTTTTGGACATCGAAACTACCGGACTTTCTGCAGACAATTCCCAGCTTTATCTGATCGGATGTGCCTTCCACAAAGAAGGGAACTGGCAGATCCGGCAGTGGTTTGCCCAGTCCGCTGAAGAAGAACCCGAGCTGTTAAAATCATTCTTCACATTTGCAGCAGACTATTCATTTCTGATCCACTATAACGGTAACTCCTTTGATCTGCCCTATCTCCGAAAGAAGCTGCTCCACTATCAGCTTCCTTATGATTTCAGTCAGTTTGAAGGCATTGATATTTACAAGCGGATCTATCCTTACAGAGGTTTCCTGAAGCTTCCTAACTGTAAGCAGAAAACAGTGGAATCCTTCCTGAATATCAGACGCGAGGACAGATATACCGGTGGCGAACTGATCCATGTATACAGAGATTATCTCTCTTCCCATGATTTTAGCCTGTATCACATCCTGCTCCTGCACAACTCAGATGATATGAAGGGCATGCTGGAAATCCTTCCCATCCTGTCCTATTATGATCTGTTCAATAACAGTCTGAAGGCTCGCAAGGTGCAGGCAAATTATTATAATGATATTCATGGCATTCTGCGCAAAGAGCTGATGATGAAGCTGATCTTTGCTTCCCCTCTGCCTGTATCCGTCAGTGCTATGGCTAGGGGCTGTCATTTCAAGGGTGAGAGACATGAAGGCACTCTGATCGTACCTATTTATGAAGAGGAACTGAAATATTTCTATGCCAATTACAAGGATTATTATTATCTACCCACAGAGGATACTGCGATCCATAAGTCCATCGCTTCCTTTGTAGACAAAGAATATAGGGAACAGGCATCAGCCTCCACCTGCTATACAAGAAAGTTTTCCAGCTACCTTCCCCAGTGGGAGATTCTGGTAGAGCCTTTCTTCAAACGGGATTATAAAAGTCGTGAGCTGTTCTTCGAGCTGACTGATGAAATCAAAAAAGATCGACAGCTTTTTTCAAATTATGCCAGCCACATCCTAAATATCATGGCAGTACAGCCATAACAGCCAGACAGGCGGAACTTCTTGTAAAAGAAGTTCCGCCTGTCTTCACTTTAATGCTTTGGATGTTCATAGAAAAAGGAATTCTTCCGTTCATATCCCATTTCTTTGTGGTTAATGATCTGCTCTGTGCTTCCTATGAAAAGTACTCCACCAGGAGCCAATGACGAATAGAATTTTCTAAACACTTCATCCTTGGCCTCTTCTGTAAAGTAGATCAGAACATTCCGGCAGACGATCAGGTGACACCCCGATGGATAATTATTATCTAACAGATTCTGCTCCTTAAATTCCACTCTTGCTTTGATTTCATCGGAAATCTTATAAGACGGACCTACCTTCGTAAAATACTTTTTTTTAAAATCATCCGGTACGGAAGCAATACTTTTCTCTCCATACAGTCCGACCTTCGCCTTGGCAATGACCTGCTTATCCAGATCCGTTGCATAGATGCGGATCATATTCAACGGTATATGTCTGGAAAGCGCCATAACCAGAGAGTAAGGCTCATCACCGGTAGAGCAGGCTGCACTCCAAACCTTCAGGTTCTTACCAAATTTTGCAACCAGATCCGGTATGATTGTTTCATCAAGCAGCTTCCACTGCTCCGGATTCCGGTAAAATTCAGATACATTAATCGTCAAATAAGCAACAAATTCCTCAAATTTTTCACGATCTGTTTTCAGAGCCTTTATATATTCCTCATACCCTTTAATTTCATTCTTGGTAATAAGCGAATCGATTCTTCTCTTCATCTGTCTTTCCTTATATGCGTTCAGATCGATCTTCGTTAACTGAAACACTGCCGTTTTAAAATTTTCATAATCGTATGCCATCAGCCTTCACCATCTTTCCCATCTTGAGAAATTCCATTCAACAATAACAGGAAGTACGTTCCCACATACTCCCTGTATACCATTCATAATATATCTGTCCAATAATTAATTTTCTTCACCTGCGATCACTGCATCGATATCTACAGAAACAATATCTTCATCTCCCTTTTCTGCTTCCTTAGCCGGTTCCGGTGCAAGTAATGCCTTAACGCTTAAGCTGATCTTCTTATCTTCCTCATTGAAGTCAACAACCTTAGCAGTAACCTCGTCACCAACCTTTAAAACATCAGAAGGTTTTTCAATGTGCTCCTTGGAAATCTGTGATACATGAAGCAGTGCATCCACACCGGGTTCAAGCTCTACAAATGCACCAAAATCTGTCATTCTGGCAACCCTGCCTGTTACAACATTTCCCACCGCATATTTCTCTGCTGCATCTTTCCATGGATTTGCATCTTCAAATTTAAGACTCAGCGCAATCTTGGTACCATTGATATCCTTGATAAATACCTTAACCTTATCACCAACCTTAAATACCTTCTTCGGGTTCTCTACACGTCCCCAGCTCATCTCAGAAATATGAAGCAGACCATCTGCGCCACCGATATCGACAAATGCACCAAAGTCTGTTACATTCTTAACAGTTCCTTCAACTACATCTCCTACATGAATGCTCTCAAGAAGCTGCTGCTGCTTCTCTGCCTTCTCAGCAGTAAGAAGCTGCCGGCGATCGCCGATATATCTTCTTCTCTTAGGATTGTACTCACTGATCACAAACTGGATCTCCTGTCCGGCATACTTGGAAAGATCCTTCTCATAGGTATCAGATACGAGACTTGCCGGTATAAAGATTCTTACCTCATCCACAATAACGCTTAATCCGCCTTCCAGTACCTGAGATACCTTGGCAGTAAGGACTTCCTTATTGTTGAATGCTTCTTCGATACGCTTATTTCCTCTGTCAGCCGCCAGTCTCTTATAGGTTAAGAGAACCTGTCCTTCCCCATCATTTACCTTCAGGACTTTTACTTCCATGGTATCTCCAGGCTTAACTACAGTAGTCAGATCTACATTGGGCTCATTGGTATATTCATTTCTTGTCAATATACCATCTGACTTGTAGCCGATATTAAGGATGATCTCTTCTGGCTTAACATCGATGACTGTACCTTCAACTACCTCTCCTGTATGTATTGTTTTTAATGATTCTTCCAACATTTGTTCAAAAGTTAATTCTGACATAATTTTGAACCTCCTCAATTATATTGTTGGGGGTGGAAGCCCCCGCAGTAATACCCACCAGAGCAGCAGTTTCAGGCAATTCCATATGCAAATCATCCAGTGTCTGTATAAGATAGGTAGACTTGCATCTCTCCCTGCAGATCTCATAGAGCTTTCTGGTATTAGAGCTATGCTTCCCACCTATTACTATCATTGCATCGACCTTGTCCGCTATTTCACGTGCCTCAGTTTGTCGTTCTTCCGTTGCATTACAGATAGTATTAACAATGCTAATATTGTAACCTTTTTTTTGAAAAATTTCAACTAATTCTTTAAATTTGTTGTAGTTAAATGTCGTTTGGGATACGAGGCACAGTTTCTCATCCGTCAGACAGGTGAATTTTTCTGCTTCTTCTGCTGATTCTATGACAGTTGCCGGCGTATGTGACCATCCCATGATCCCCTCTACCTCAGGGTGTCCTGGATTTCCGATAATGATGATTCTTCTGCCTTCCCCGCTTTCTTTTTCAACGATCCTGTGGATCCTTTTTACAAAGGGGCATGTTGCATCCACACAGGTCAGTCCCTTCTTTTCTATCATCTCACAGATCTCTCTTGATACTCCATGGGACCGGATCACTACAGTTCCCTTATTCAGCTTCTTTAGATCCTCTTCTCCCTCCAGTACAGTAACACCCTTACTTTCAAGATCCTTCACCACTTCTTCATTATGGATAATAGGTCCATAGGTATAGATCCGGTTTTCCATTCCAGACTGTTCATACACTGTTTCCACAGCCCGTTTTACACCGAAGCAAAAGCCTGCGCTCTTTGCCAGAATCACTTCCATCCGCTCACCTTCCTTGCTCTTCCGTTAGGGAAAGTATCTTTTTTACCACTTCATCGATACTCATGTCAGAGGAATCTACAAGAACCGCATCCTCTGCCTGCTTTAACGGTGCGATCTCTCTTTTCATATCCTGCTCATCTCTTTTTTTGATATCGTCTTCTATCTTCCCTATGTCACAGGTCTCCCCTTTTGCAGTCAGTTCATCAAATCTGCGCTTTGCACGTACTGCCACACTTGCAGTCAGATATACCTTTACATTGGCTCCCGGAAGGACACAGGTTCCAATATCCCTGCCATCCATAACAACACTGTTCTTTTCTGCCAGTTCCTTCTGCAGCTGGGTCAGTCTCTCCCTCACCCTTTTATTCCTGCTGGTAGCTGAAGCCATATTTCCTACTTTCTCTGTCCTGAGTACAGGATTCACATTTTTTCCATTGAGGAGAACAACCTGCTCCCCCTCCTGATACTCAATCGTGATATGTGCTTTCATACATTTCTCAGAAATTTCTTCTTCATTGGAAGGATCTGCCTTTTCCTGCAGCAGATAATACGCCATGGCACGATACATGGCCCCCGTATCTACATATATAAAGCCCTTCTCTTTGGCAACCCTCCTGGCTATGGTACTCTTACAGGCACCTGCCGGTCCATCTATTGCAATCTGGTAACTCATCTTGTGATCCTTTCTGCTTCGCAGCCGCTTGATTTTCCATTGTGCTCATTATTTCGCTTATTATATCATAAAACTCCAGCTGTGTTAAATCAAAATCAGTTTCATTACTGACAGAAAAGCTATAGCCGTCAAATAGCATGGTTCCAAAAAAACACCGTTCCTCCGGTGATGTTCCAAGTATGAATCCATTTTCTGTCCGAACGATTTCAAAGGAGTCAAGAGAAAGGCTCATTCCCTTTCCTGTCATTTTCATATAGCTTTCCTTGAGTGTCCAGAGTGTAAAAAAAGCTTTGTCCATCTCCTGCTCAGATTGTATGTACTCAGCTTCCTTTTTTTTAAAATACTGTTCTGCAATTTTAAATGGTGCCTTCACAATTTTCTCAATATCACATCCGACTTTACAGTCTGACTGTACGCCGACAACATAATCTCCGGCATGGGACACATTAAAAAAAAGGCCGTCTACAACAGGTTTCCCATTTTCAGAGTATTTCAGCCTGCTTTCAGGAAGTCCGTTTTCATCCAGAATTTTCCTGATGATAATTCCTGCACCAAGACTTCTTTTACGGTCATCCGGCATATGATACCGGATGACCTTTTTTCTCCGTTCTGAACCCACCAGCTCAAGAAGCCTTTTGTTCTCCAGTGGATCATCAAGCATATTAATATTTATTCTGTATAATTTCATCATTTTACTTTTTTGAAGATTCCAGGCTGAGAGTGTTTTTTATTTCTCAATCTGGATCTTCTGGTCAAATCCGGTAAGTCTGAAGACATCAAGCACTTCATCAGAAACATGGATGATCTTAAAGCCATCTTTGCCTGCCATCTTCTTGTATGCAGAGATCACCTGTCGTAATCCTGCAGAAGAAATATATTCCAGCTTTGGCGCTGTCTGTGTATCCAGCCAGCCACTGATCTCCATGGTTACCTTACTTCCTTCAGTTCTACTTGTAATTTCCATTCTTATTCTCTCCTTTTTCAGTTATCAGTCAAAAAATGCAAGTCTGTCAAGTGCTCCGATCGCGCTTTCCAAATATCGGTCATCTGTAACAGGCCATTTATATTCCAGCCGGTAAAGCGCCTGCGCTGTAAACCGGTTGCTGTATTCCATCGCGTAAATCTCGTTCTCATTGTGTGAGGTATAGGCGATCAGTCCGGAAACGGCATCGGAATCATTGCTGTTCTTTGCAAATTCCTTAACTGCTTCCTCAAATTCCTCATCCTTTACAATGTCCAGCTTAAAGCCATATTTACGCATTGCATAGATCAGATCCGCCATATAGATATGGTGGCTGTTGCAGGCATGGAATACAGTAAATCTTCTGTCTGTCTGTACCAGCTTCAAAACAGCAAGTGCAGTCGAGTCAATCGGAGAAAGCTCTGCAATTTCATGCATGCTGCCCATCGGGAATTTGCCAACCGCCTTATAGCCTCTAAGGCTCCGCAGGAATCCATTTGTAATAAAGTTAATCTGGAATTTATAGGCCGCAAAGCTTTCCACCTGCTCCTTTGAAGTAATATCCCCGTCCACGCAGACAATACGATCTTTGAACAGCTCCTCACATGGATTATCGAAATAATACATCAGCATGTGCATCATCCGTTTTTCCATGGATTCATAGGCACCCTTACGCACCAGACAGTAAACCTTACCATCATAATTGTCAAGGTATGCCTTCAGGATATGGATTCCCAGGAAGCCGGTCGCGCCTGTGATCATAATATCTCCCAGCTTTTCCCTGGTGATCCTGTCCACATTTTCTTCCACATTTCCGCTGATAACACTCTGGATCTTATTATAATTGTAACCAGCAAACTCATTATTGCTCTGTCCACTCTGATCGGATGCCTGATCATCTACGATCGCTGCCAGTTCACGGACTGTAGGATATTTAAATACATCCGCATATACAATGGAAATATTCTGTGTAATAAGTAGTGATATACTTGTTTCCACCCTTCTCAACCACGGTAACAGCAGCATTTTTCACCAGTTCATGCTTCAGGGCAGCGCCTTCGATCTCACCAAGCTCCACACGGTATCCTCTGATCTTAACCTGGGAATCAATTCTGCCAATATACTCGATATTTCCATCACCCTTCATTCTTACCATATCACCGGTTCTGTAAAGACGTCTGTCATCTTCACATACAGAATATGGGTTCTCCACAAATACTGATGCCTCTTTAAGTCTTCACTGACAATGTAGCTGCGTACATTCTATACAGTAATGCACCTGCGGTAAGCGGAGCAAACAGGTCGATTACCGATGCATCAAAGCAGAAGCTTACAAATTCAGCCACAATATCATCCGGCGTTGTTTTTCTAGTCAGTCTGACATATTCGATCAGGTTCATCAGATTCCTGTGCTCCAGCATAACACCCTTTGGCTTTCCGGTAGAACCTGATGTATAAATCATACAATGTCATTTAGATAAGGTTTTTTATGATGAAAACAGTATATCATATGCGGTCATGCATTGAAAATACTGTTCAGTTAAGAAATGCTGTATTTTTTAGGTGCACTAATGCGTAGAAAGCAGGTGTATGATGAGTTCAAATCATTTTTTTGTGTATGACAAAAAGACAGATTGCATATCTGCCTCATAACGCAGTATAATGGTAACGAGATTTATGCAACCCGATACATGAAATCCCTATTTCTCTT
>OLRZ01001233.1_pt1 | contig 17948 bp, 17 predicted proteins | sample 1671931 | NCBI WGS metagenome assembly OLRZ01 (sample SAMEA3136627, study PRJEB25190) | human gut metagenome | reverse complement strand
GTAATAATGCGCATAGATTGTTCTTGCAACATACAAATTTAAAAATTGATTGCTTCTGTTATCTTGAGAAAATTATTTTGTGTTAGTGTTTAAATATTTCGTTCTTTATAGCGGCTGATAAAGCGTGAATACTTTCCTTGTGGTAATTCGTTCTTGGTTTTAGTCTTAAGAAAAGATTCAATTTCTGGAATTATCAAACTAAAATCGTCCTCTACACTACTGACCTCTAGCTCCATCTCATAATCAATGTAATCAAAATATTGGTTTTTGTCAAGCGAGAGTACACCATGGGGAACATAAAAATTGGTCCGAAAAGTAATCAAATTTCCCAATTTACAATATTTTTCCCTTGGCAAACTCAGCAATCTGACATGCTGATTAGGTAGTCTTTCAGGAATATCATCTATAGGAAGACTTTTCTCATCACTTATTCTAACAAGACCAAAGGCTCTTTTATTGAACTTGTATTCAATTCTTGATTGACGGTCAATTTGCCGAATTCGTAAAGTTTCCCCTTTGTTATGCAAAGAAAAATCTGAGGTGTCATAGTACACATTGATTTGGAGAATATCATTGTGTTTATATATACTTTTTAAGACAGAGGATAGATATATATATTCCTTTTCTGTAATTAAAATTTTATATTCCACTTCTTGTGCCATTTTTTACCTCGTTTTCTATTTGGCTGTCTCTAGATATGCAGCCGCCACTATATCGTTAATATCAGGTTCCTTCACAAAAATATTTTGAGGCTCATATACATCCAACAAACTTCTAATTGATGCTTTTACCGTTCCTCGATCTAAGATTTTTACTTCTAAAGCATTTTCTTCTATCTTTGAAAGAACCACTCCGTCTATTTTACTCCATACTGGAGCTCTGCCCTCAAATTCCATCCGTACCATTATCTCGTGTTCATATTTATTTCGGAATGAATCAAGGGTTCCGTCAAATAGCTTTATTCCTTCATTAATCATAATGAGTCGGCTACATATCGCTTCAATGTCATCCATATCATGTGTGGTTAATATCACAGTGGTTCCCTTTTCGCGATTGATTTCTTTGATTGCTTTCCGAAGTGTTTTTTTACTTACAACATCCAACCCTATAGTTGGTTCATCCAAATAGAGAATCGTGGGATCGTGTAGTAATGCAACTGCGATGTTTGCTTTCATCTTTTGCCCTAAACTCAACTGCCGTACTGGTTGATTGATAAAATCACCCATATTCAAGAGATCAATAAATAAATCACAGTTCTTTCGAAAAGTCGTGTGAGGAATATCATATAAGTGTTCATAAAGGTCAAATGTATCTGACACAGGAAGATCCCAATACAACTGGGAACGCTGACCGAACACCACACCAATTCGTTTTGCATTTTCACTTCTGTGTTCATAAGGAATGATTCCTCCAACATTAACAGTCCCACTAGTTGGGATAAGAATGCCGGAAAGAATTTTTTCAGCAGGGTGGGCGACAATGAATCTCCGGGTTGTGGGAAATAAAAACAGAAAGTGAGAAGAAAAATGGAAAATCTGGTAAACAGTTCACCGCTGATCCTTGTGTTAGTTTTTCTTGTGATCGGCTTTGTGTTCCTGATGAAGGGTGCGGATTTCTTTGTAGAAGGAAGCTCCAGTATCGCAAAAAGGCTGAAGGTGCCGCCGATCATTATCGGTCTTACTATTGTGGCAATGGGAACATCATTGCCGGAAACTGCAGTCAGCGTTACAGCGTCACTGGTCAATAACAATGAGCTTGCGGTCAGCAATGTGGTAGGCTCCAATATTTTTAACCTGATGGTGGTTGTTGGAGTCTGTTCCATCCTGACACCGATCCTGGTACAGAAGGAAACCATCCGGAGGGATATTCCGTTTTCCATGATCTGTGCGCTCCTTCTTCTGGGGCTGGGGATCCTGGCAGCAGGAGATACGATCGGAATGAGACTTGGTCATCTGGATGGAATGATCCTGCTGGGATTTTTTGCAGGCTATATTGTGGTAATGATCCAAAGTGCCATGAAGGCCAGAGCAGCAGGAAAAAATGTGGACATGGAAGAAATGGAAGAGCTGGAAGAAGAAATCGGCATCCTTTCCTGGCCGAAGAGCATCCTCTTTATTGTGGGAGGCGCACTTGCCATTGCCTTTGGCGGAGATCTTACGGTGGATGCTGCCAGCCGCATTGCCATTGATCTTGGAATGAGCCAGACACTGGTGGGACTGACCATTGTTTCTATCGGAACTTCCCTTCCGGAGCTGGTGACTTCCGTGGTTGCAGCCAGAAAGAACGAAGTGGATATGGCTGTGGGAAATGCGGTAGGCTCCAATATTTTCAATATCCTGATGGTTCTCGGAGTTGCATCTGCCATCAATCCGGTGGCACTGATCCGGGAAAATATTATTGATATTGTCATACTTATCGTGTTCTCGCTGATCGTGTGGATCTATGCGGCCACAAAGCAGAGGATCAGCCGGAAAGAGGGAATTTCCATGGTGTGTATGTACCTGATCTATGCGGGGTATATTATCTGGAGATAGCTGCTGTGGGCATGCAGCTGGTCCGACGTGGACAATAGTATCGTATAGGGTTTATATCAATGCAATTTATAAGAAAAGCTCCAACCGTATCAATATCGGGATACAGTTGGAGCTTTTCTGCAATTATGCTCATTTGCACTCAGAAGAGAAAGCTTTTTTTGAGGATTCTTCTGAAGCGTTCTTCTGATGCGGGGTCATATCATCACTGTCCGTCATCAGATATTTCCGGACGGCAAAAAGAATGGCGATACCGATGATCCCGATCAGTGTCTGTACAGGATCGAGATGTTCCACGACCATCTGCCTTGCTGTTGCAAAAAGCAGGACCTCGACAACAGTCTGGGCGGAATGGCGGCAGAGCATTTTTACAAACTCCACACCGACTACAAGGGACAGTGCCTGTGACAGGAAACTGGTAAAAAAGCTGGTGTCCATATCCATGATGGAGGTACCGGCAGTTGTAAGGATCAGACGCAGTCCGGACAGTGCGATCACGATAATGATCACGATGGATAATGCGATCTCTGTGTAACGGGCTGTGTTGTAGATCAGTTCGTTAAAATGCTTGCGGATATTGTGGTTAACGGCGGTTCTGTCTTTCATGGGAATTTATCCTTTCTTTTTCGCAGAAGCGGGATGATCGATAAAGCGGGTTGCAAAATAGCCGAATACGCAGGTGATGACCACCATACATGGCAAAAACAGCCAGAAGCGCTGCTGGCTCATGGTGTTGAACCATGGCGCATTGGCCTGCAGGATCATGATGATGGGCATATGCCACAGATAGATCCCGTACTGGTTCCGGGCTACGAAGTACAGCGGATGCAGAAACCTGAAATCCATTTCCGGCAGGAGGGAGAATCCCACAAGCAGTATACTGAACAGGACCGCCAGGATGGAATGTGCCGGATAACCGGAGGGAGCGGTGCCATAAAGCCCGTGACTGTGGTAATAAAAGATCCATATCAGGATCAGTGCGGTGCTTGCAATAGAAACCGGAAGTCCAAGCTTCAGCCGGTAATCCTGCATACGATCTCCGGGCTGCTTCCAGAAAGCGGCAGCAGCCATTCCCAGCACGAAATTATCCAGCGCAGAGAATACCTGACGCTCGTATACAAAATATACAGAGTTATCCGAAATCCCGGAATTGTGGAGATAGCGGACAACGGCGAACCGGCAGATAACAGTGAAAACAATGGATACAATGGCAGATACAAGCCAGTTTTTCCGGACAGCTTTATAAAGGAACGGGGCGATCAGATAAAACTGAAAGATCACGCCCATCGTCCACAGCGCACCATTGATGGAACCATGAGTCACCGGGGAAAAGTTCTCCGTAAAAGTATAATACGCCAGGATATGCCGAAGTCCCTCATTGCTGAACATCTGCGTGGACATAAAGATCAGAAGGACCGTGATACATACATAATACTGGGGCATAATGCGGATGCAGCGCTTTTTCATAAAAGCCCGCCAGCCGGGGAGACAGCCTCGCGCCTCCGAAGAAGAAAGGGAAAGATAGATCCCATATCCGCTTAACAGGAAAAACAGTGTAACTCCTACTTCACCTCCAAGAGTCAGAAGTGTGTGGATGGCTGTATGCGACTGCCATGGCTGCCCGGACAGAACGTAGCAGTGATACAGCATAATGTAGAGGATTGCCCCCGCACGGAGCAGATCGATATTTTTGATACGCTTCATAAATAAATCCTTTCCTGAAAAAAATAAGTCTGCCCCATGACTGAAACGGGCAGACAGAGATAAGTTTAGTATAGCATGAACGTGGGAGATTGGAAAGCTGTCGGAGGGAACCGTAACGAAAAATTTACTATTGCAGAATGATGTCATTGCACTGATTGACGACGCCGGAGAGACTGTAGTAGAATACAAGTATAACAGCTGGGGAAAAATCCTGAGCATCACCGGCAGCAAAGCCGGCACCATTGGAAAATCAACCCGTTCCGTTACAGAGGCTACTACTACGATGAAGAAACCGGAATGTACTATCTGAAGAACCGGTATTATGACCCGGAGATCCGGAGATTTATCAGTGCGGATAACTTTAAAAGTGAAAAAGCCTCTATGGAGACATTACATAATCGAAATTTATTTGCCTACTGTGACGATAATCCACTGGTACGTGCAGATCAGGATGGAAATGCATGGATGGTTGCAGCAGCAAGTTTTGTCGCTGGAATGGGACTTTCAGTTGGATGTCAGATGATTTTTGAGGGGAAAAATCTGTCAGAGATAAACTGGATCACTGCCGCTTCCGCAGGACTTGGAACCGCTATGGGATTTTTGGGAATTGGTGGTTCGACAACAGGTGCAGTTGTAAGTGGTGTTACTTCGTTTGTAAGTGATTATTATGAAAATAGAGATTTTACAAGTGCGGTTATAAATGGTGCGGTAAGTGCGGGAATATCATTATTTTGGAGTGCTGTAGATAATATAGGACCAAAGCAAAATCAAAAAGGATATTTGAAATATATGAGAAAAGATTACCATGACGCAAATCAAAGAATTTCAAATATGAACCTTTCATTCGCAGAGGCATTACCGCTACGAAGGGCAGTTAATGAAGAAAAAAATGAAAAAATGAGGCAATTAACAGTAACGCGAATAAATGCTTATTCTAGAGATTATTGGAGTAATAGGAAGGTTAATTCTAATATTGTAATACGAAAGTATGGGAGAGTTATTGGCGGGGGAGGTGAGTATACTCCAGGAAAAGGAATGCGGTATATGAAGTGTTATGAGTATTTAGGAAAGTTATATTGGCTTTACGTATAATTTTGGCATATAAAATATATGGGAAACGTATTGGTGGGAAAGGTATTCCCACCAATACAAAACGGTATGTATTTAATAATTAGGGGGGATTAGAATAGACCGAAGGAAAAGAAAAAAGATACCTGAAAAAATTTTATTATTTTGTATTTTATTTTTGTCATATCGTTGGATTTTTGAAGATGATAGATTCACATTTGCAGTAGCCGGTTTGGGATATATGGCATTGACTGGATGGGTATTCAGATTTGGCGGAAGAGCGGATCAGGATATTTCTTCGGAAAGTGTAGATGAAAATCCTCTATATGTTTATGGGATGATGAGAAAAAATCGAAAATGGCTTTCCGGAATCAGAGGGTGTTTTCTGTTTCAAATGTTGCTTTTGACAGATGTTTTTTTTGCAGCAGTATATTCCTGTTGGAAATGTTGGACGAATAGCAGTGGGAATGATGCGATTGAAAAAGCGTTATTATCACTGCATATTTTAATGATAGTGGGGTATGTTGAATTTCTGAAGCATAGTGTTAGGATTCATGCAAGAAGCTACAGGTATATAGAGAATAAAAAAGAAATCTGGATGCCATTCAGTTTTATTTGTTACAAATATGAGAAGTTAATAGATATCAAAATAACTTTTCCAGAAGAGGTCGAAGAGCGAAACGTTGTATTTGAAAAAGAGCTTTTACATAACCAGTACCAAAAAAAGTCAGAATATGAACTGGACGAAAAAGGAAAAGTAAGTTTTTTCAAGAAAAATAGAAATAATCAGGTGAATATCTGGGCGCTTATAGATATTACAGATATGGATAGAAATGATGTTTTGTTGTTAAATGATAAATTTGCAGAGTTCTGGATCAATGAGATGAGCAGAGAAGAAAAAAAGAAGGATATTCGTTTTACATTTGTAATCCAGGTAGATGAAATAAATGATTACCTGCAGGAAACTTTTTATGAAAGTGGGGGAATCTTTATGGATAAGCACAGAAGCCGGCTGCCTGTATTATATGTACGCAAACACGATATCCTGAAAGTAAAATGGGCTGATAATGATTCAAAATATATAAGTATCAATAAGGAAATGAGAAAAGAGTTAAAGAAAATATATGATGATTCGGAGATAGAATCCATTAATAGCTGAAGAAAGGAATCATATGGCGAATCTGATATTGAGCATTTTCGAAAGAGTTATAACAATATTAATGTTTATTGCATTGGCAGTTGCTCTCGTATGCAAGAAAAAATCTAAAAAGGTACCGCTTTTTATCATCAGACCAATTTTTCTGGTTGGTTTGTTATTTATCATGTTTCAGGCAGTATTTGTGCAGCGAAATTTTAGCTCGCTGGATAAAGCGATTCGGGCATATGATATTAAGGCGAAGCCAATAGCAACCTTGCAGGATGAGAAATCTACATATGTTATCATGGATGAAGATGGATCTATTGAAGGAAGAATTTTTCCAAAAAATGGAAAGAAATGGAAATTGCCGGATTCAGCATTTTTCAGAAAAAGTATGAGCTATCCTTCAGAAGATGCCAATATTGATATGAGATCAATAGAAATACATGGAGCATGGTATATTGTAATACTCCCACATTATCTTATGGGGGAGAATTCTATAGATGAGGTTCACGATTCGGCTGGAACAGAATTTTTAAAAACGGAATATGAGAATATAACGGTATATTATGGATATCTGAAAACAAAACCAGACGATTACTGGATTTCTGTAGATGGAGATAAAGTAGCGATTAATCTGTGAAGCGTCAAGATTGTAGGAAAAAGAGGACATAAAAATGAATATTTCACTATCTAACTGGTGGTCGTGGGGAATCTTATTGCTGTTGCTCATGATAGTGGCAGTCGTGGATTCCAGGAAAAGAATCCCGCGAAAAACATCCATATTTATACTGGTTCCGCTTTTGTCTGTGGTCATTATATTTATGATGTCCGAAAATAACAAAGAGGCTGAACAAAGTTTCCATACACTTGAGGAAGCAGTAACAGCCTATGATGATCGGTCAGATGTCGTGGCGACATTACGAGGAAAAACTTCAGCATTGGTTATTATGGATGATGGAGATGTGATGGACTCACAGATTTTTGAAAAAACAGAAAGCGGCTGGAAACTTCCGGAAGATTCAGAGTTTCAGGACACAAAGCGTTTTACAGGAGACAGGATTATAGTCGACGTATCTACCGTAGCAGTTGATGGGGAATGGTATGTTGTGGTGTCACCATATCCGGGAATAAAATCTCCCATAACGAATGTATACGATTCGGAAGGAACAGAATTTTCCGAAGCAAAAGGAAGCGAAAACGTTTACTATGGATATCTGAAAAAATACCCAGAGGACTACTGGGTTTCTGCAAATGGACAGAAGATGGTTCCAATCGGGTTTTTGAAGGATTGGGTCAGAACTGGATGGAAAATAATAAGTAGTCATTAAAATAATAGATATCATAAAACAAAAGATTATTGGATTTCTATGAGAAGATATCGCTTGAGTGAAAAAACAAAACGTTTTTTTCTAATAACATTACTTCTGACACCAGCTTGCTACCAGATCATGCCGGAGATCAGAATGGCATTAGTTTTGGCGGCAATGGGAGAAGCTGTATTATCGGCAGATAGAATTTGGGCAAGAAATGAAAGTTTTCCTTTTGCAAATTTATATGATGACAGGAATCCTCTGTATGTACGAAAAATGTTGAAAAAGAGGAAATGTTTTTCCGGGATAAATGGATATTTTGTAGTACAGATTTTGCTTTTGAGTTATGTTCTTCTGATGACAGCAGGGTTCATTTCTGATCATATAATACATAGAAGATATCAGGAAATCAGACTGGAATTTTTCTGGATTTACTGGGGAATAATAATGAGTCTTGGTGTAGTGGAGGCATATTATATCCATATTTATAAGAAAAGTTTCTGCTATCCGAGAAATAAAAAAGGTATCTGGATGCCATTCAGCTTTATCGGATATGAAATGCAGGGACTGGCAGGAAGGATACTGCCTGATCCAACAGAAGAAATGGAGAAAAATCAGCCTCTGGTGTTCGAAGAATGTCTTTTTAAAAACGGATATGCTAAAAAAGCAAAGTATATATTAAAAGGGAATGACCAAATCTGTTTTTATCAGAAAAGAAAAAATCAACAGGTAAACTTATGGGCGATCATTGATATAGCAGATATGAAGAAAATGCATATCCAGCTTCTGAATGATGCATTTGAGATTTTCTGGTGTAATGAGCTGACCAGAGAAGAAAAAAAGAAAGATGTACGTTTTACCTTTGTGATCCAGACTGAGAGAATCAATGATGCTATAGGCAGGATTTTTTATGACGGATCAGGAATACGGATGTATAAACATCGAAGTCGTATGGCCGTTTTGTATGAGAAAAAACATGACATCATAAAAATAAAATGTACGGACCGTGAGTCCAGATATAAAAATATTTATAGAGAAATGAGAGAAGAACTGAAGCGGGTGATCGGAAGACGGGATATAGATCTGTAGACTGTATGCAAAGGGAATGTGAAAAAAATATGCTGATCAAAGTGATAGAACCAATTGTATATCTGATAATTATTGTTAATCTGGTGATCGCTATTTCTTATAAAAGAAAATCAAAAAAGACACCAGTTAAGGTTGTTGTACCAATTGTTATATTAGGAATCGGACTCTTTGTGTGTGATACAATATATACTCACCGAAGTTTCAGTTCTGTAGAGAAAGCTGTAGAAGCATATGGTGATAATGCTGAGATTATCCGTATTCTTCAGGGAGAAAATTCTACATATGTTATCATGGATAATGAAGGAACAGTAGAGGGGAAGATCTTTCCGGAAAGTTCTGGAAAATGGAAATTGCCAGATTCTATATTTTATGGTACAGGCAGAGAGTATCAAGATGTAAAGATAAATGTCGATATGTCAACGATAGAAATCAATGGGGAATGGTATGTACTGGTAGCACCGAATGATGATAATTATGTAATAGCCGATGTGAAGGATTCTGTAGGAACAGAATTTCTGGAAGCAGAAAATAACAAAAATGAAAAGATATGTTATGGATACATGGAACACAAACCGAAAGATTACTGGATTTCTGTAAATGGAGAGAAGATATCACTTGATTAAAAGAATATGTATTGGAAAAGAAAGAGACAATTATACAGAAAAATGATCGACATGTTGAGCAAGTCAATTTATTTGTGCGTATATGCCCTGGTATTTGGAGGATTACTGAACTCTTTTTATTTCTATTTGGCGCCGGTAGGTGTAATGGAAATTTTGGCAGTTCTGGTAAGCCTGATGATCTCAAATATTCTATTTATTCCTACGGTTATTATACCGTCAAGATGGAAAACCCCTTATAATGTGCCGGATAGTTATAACTGTCAGAATCCATTTTATGTACACGGTATGTTAAATGACAAAAAGGAATCGAAATATGCTCTTCCTATCAGGAAAAACGGAAAGTTAAAAAGTTTTTTGCTTTTGCGAAAAATAATGATTCTGTGGCTGGGAGTGTATTTTACATATCTGGGGATGCAGTATTTAAATTCAGATATAAATAGTACAGTGATAGAAATCATTCTGAATATCTCGCTGGCTTTTATGATCATGGCAAGATCATGCATGTGGATATATTATGTGAAATTTTATAAAAAGAATTATAAATACCCAACAGATAAAGAAGGAAATTGGGCGCCATTCAGTTTTCTGTGCCAGAATATCAATATGTATTATGAAAATCCGGTGTGTTACAGGGATTTACAGATACATTCTGATGTAATGGAAAAAGGTTTTGGAATTTATCAGTATATAAATACGTATAAAGCTCCTCGAAATGGAAAAACTTTTTTCTACAGATATGACAAAACAGATGAGATACATATTCTGGCATATGTAAAAACAGATTTGTTTCAGGAAGCGGATATCGGAAAATTAAATAAAGCTTTTGTAGAATTTTGGAAACAGTATATTACAACGAAAGAGGAAAAAAAGGAAATATATTTTTCCTTTGTGATGGAAGTAGAAGATGATAATCGTATTCTGAAGAGCATTGTACGGAATAATTCAGGGATAATGATGTATAAAAGACGATACCGTCTTGGAGCGGTATATAACCGTTATTATAATCGCCTGGAAATCCTTCCGTTATATAGATATTCGAGATATAAAAAACAATATGAGAAAATGAAAAAAGATCTGTTGGATTGTCTGGGCATATCGGATGTTGTACAGGCCTGATGACTAGGGGGGATCATAATAAACCGAAAAAGAAAAAATAATATACCTGAAAAAATTTTATTATTTTGTATTTTATTCTTGTCATATCGTTGGATTTTTGAAGATGATAGATTCACATTTGGAGTAGCCTTTTGGGGATATTTGGCATTGACTGGATGGGTATTCAGATGTGGCGAAACACCGGATCAGGATATTTCTTCGGAAAGTGTAGATGAAAATCCTCTATATGTTTATGGGATGATGAGAAAAAATCGAAAATGGCTTTCCGGAATCAGAGGGTGTTTTCTGTTTCAAATGTTGCTTTTGACAGATGTTTTTTTTGCAGCAGTATATTCCTGTTGGAAATGTTGGACGAATAGCAGTGGGAATGATGCGATTGAAAAAGCGTTATTATCACTGCATATTTTAATGATAGTGGGGTATGTTGAATTTCTGAAGCATAGTGTTAGGATTCATGCAAGAAGCTACAGGTATATAGAGAATAAAAAAGAAATCTGGATGCCATTCAGTTTTATTTGTTACAAATATGAGAAGTTAATAGATATCAAAATAACTTTTCCAGAAGAGGTCGAAGAGCGAAACGTTGTATTTGAAAAAGAGCTTTTACATAACCAGTACCAAAAAAAGTCAGAATATGAACTGGACGAAAAAGGAAAAGTAAGTTTTTTCAAGAAAAATAGAAATAATCAGGTGAATATCTGGGCGCTTATAGATATTACAGATATGGATAGAAATGATGTTTTGTTGTTAAATGATAAATTTGCAGAGTTCTGGATCAATGAGATGAGCAGAGAAGAAAAAAAGAAGGATATTCGTTTTACATTTGTAATCCAGGTAGATGAAATAAATGATTACCTGCAGGAAACTTTTTATGAAAGTGGGGGAATCTTTATGGATAAGCACAGAAGCCGGCTGCCTGTATTATATGTACGCAAACACGATATCCTGAAAGTAAAATGGGCTGATAATGATTCAAAATATATAAGTATCAATAAGGAAATGAGAAAAGAGTTAAAGAAAATATATGATGATTCGGAGATAGAATCCATTAATAGCTGAAGAAAGGAATCATATGGCGAATCTGATATCCTTAGAAGTCCATTACCTTTAGGTGATGGGTAGTTCACTCGGTCACAACCGAGTCAGCCATGACCGAATAAAAAATATGTACATATCTACTTCTCAAACCTGCAAAGTGCCTTCTGTTGTGCTCCATAAATGGAGTGATTTCCGTTGATCAGATAAGCGAGGATGCATACCAGGATGAGGGGAAGGGTATTTCGGGTGCCGAAGACTTCCAGGCCGATGAGGATCGGGGCGATGAGGGTGTTGGTGGCGCTGCCGAATACTGCGGCGTAGCCAAGTGCCCCGCAGATAATGGGAGGGATCCCGAGGATGGAACCTAGGACGACTCCAAGGGAAGCGCCGATGGAGAACAGTGGTGTCACTTCGCCGCCCTGAAAACCGATGGCAAGTGTAAATACAGTAAACAGAAGCTTCAGAATCCAGTCATATCCGTAGATCGTATCTCCGGCAAAGGAAGCAGAGATGAGATTGGTTCCAAGACCTGTGTAGCGTCCGCCGTGGATCACAAACAGCAGAGCTGCCAGTGGAATGGCCATGACAGCGATGCGGATCAGCGGATTTGAAATTTTTTCCCCGAATGATTTCTTTGCTTTCTGAAGAAGTACGGAAAAGCATCGTCCGGCGAGACCAAAGGTAAGTCCGAGGGCAATGAGAGAGATCATGCTTCGGAGATCGGTCACGGTCCAGGTGTCTTGGATATCCACCGCAAATTTTTCAAGTCCCAGGAAATGGGAGGTGAAGGAGGCTGTATATGCGGCAATAAGTGCCGGCAGCAGCGCATCGTACTCAAGATATCCGGCAACGATCACCTCCATAGCAAAAAATACAGCGGCCAGTGGTGTCTGGAACAGACCGCCAAAACCGGCAGCCATACCGGTGATCAGCATGACAGGCGTATTTTCCTGGATATGTAGCCTGCGTCCGGCCTCGTGGGAGAGTGTAGCACCGATCTGCACGGCAACACCTTCACGGCCGGCACTTCCTCCAAAGAGATGAGTGATCCAGGTGCCGAGCATTACCAGAGGGACAAGGGCCAGAGGAATCTGGTCTCTTTTTTTCTGCCCGGTTTCGAAGATCAGGGACATGCCCTTTAAGCTTAAGGTGCTGAAATGATGATACATCCACACAATAAGAAGTCCGGCCAGAGGCAGGAAGGGCAGCAGATATCGCCAGTGTGCGGTGCGAAAAGCAGAGATCGCCAGCAGGCCCCGGCCGAAGATGGTGTCTACGATCCCGACGCAGATTCCCACGACCACTGCAAGGACTGCGTATTTCAGCTGCAGGATCCGATGTTCTTTTTGGATAGTTTCTTTTGTCATAGTAACTCCTTTCAATCTCCCGGATCTTAAAAATTCATCAAAAAAAGCTGGTAACCCCGTGCATTGCACAGAAGTCATCAGCTCATTGGCGGTTTCGATAAAGATCGGGGGAGAACTTCATTCCCTTTCTGCCTGAGAGTATAGCATCCGAGGCTGATATCGTCAATAGTCAGACGGAAATCCGGAGTATCTTATTTGTTACAGGTGTGCTATGATTAAACAAATCGGCAGGTTACGGGTAAAACAGTAAAGCGTAATATGCTGCGGCTAAGACCTGCACATATGAGAATGTAAAAATAACGGAGGAGACACCATGGAAGAACCAAGAATTGACAAAACGATCTATACAGGAAGACCGGAGAACACCGAGGGCCGTCTGGAGAAGGAAATCGCAGTGTACGATTTTCTGGATAGTCTTGGGATTGAATATAAAAGAGCAGATCATGAAGCACTGATGACCATGGAGGCCTGCGAGGCAGTGGATCAGCTTCTGGGAGCGCAGATATGCAAAAATCTTTTTCTCTGCAACCGACAGAAAACGGATTTCTATCTGCTGCTGATGCCGGGAGAGAAGCCGTTTAAAACAAAATTTCTGTCCAAACAGATCGGAACAGCCAGACTTTCCTTTGCAGACGGAGAGCAGATGGAGGAATATCTGAACATTACCCCGGGGTCCTTAAGTCTGATGGGACTGGTCTTTGATAAAGAAAAGAAGGTACACCTGGTGATCGATAAAGAAGTTCTGGATGAAGAATATTTCGGATGCCATCCGTGTATCAATACTTCCACTCTGTTGATGAAGACCAGTGATGTAAAAGAAAAAATCCAGCCGGCGCTGGGCCACGAATATCAGGTGGTCGAGCTGCCAACAGAATAGAAAATCAACGTATGGGTGTAAAGTCCTTTTTGTTGGACTCTGCTATGATGTAATGGGGGCGCTGCTTGACCTCCATATAGGTTTTGGCTATGTATTGTCCCATGATACCCAGGCAGAAAAGCTGCAGGCCGCCGATGAAGATGATGACACAGATGGTGGAAGCCCAGCCTGGGACCGGATCATCGAAGATCAGCTTTCGGACGATGATGGCTACCAGGACCAGAAAGGAAAAACCGGTCATGGTCGTTCCGAACCAGGAGGCGATGGTCAGCGGTACCTGAGAAAAATTGATGATGCCGCTGACGGCGTATTTAAACAGCTTCCAGAAGTTCCATTTGGTCTCACCGGCTACGCGTTCGATATTTTTGTAGGGGAGCCAGCAGGTGCGGAAACCGATCCAGCCGAAGATTCCCTTGGAGAAGCGGTTGTACTCACTCATGGAGACGATGGCATCCACCATACTGCGCTTCATCAGACGGAAGTCTCTGGCGCCGTCCACAATATCTGCATCCGAGATCTTATTGATCAGCTGATAAAATTTCCGGGCAAAAAAGCTCCGGATAGGTGGCTCTCCGTCACGGCTGACACGTCTGGTGGCAACGCTGTCATATTCTCCGGATTCCAGCTTCTCCAGCATTTCCGGGAGAAGGGACGGCGGATCCTGAAGATCAGCGTCCATTACTGCTACATAATCGCCGCCGGCATTGCAGAAGCCTGCATACATGGCAGCTTCTTTTCCGAAGTTTCTGGAAAAAGAAAGATAGATCACATGAGGATCCTTTTCGGAAAGCTCTTTTAAAATCTCAAGGGTTCTGTCTCTGGAACCGTCATTCACAAAGATCAGCTCATAATCACAGTTCATTTGCCTGAGGACAGAAGTGGCTTCCGGGTAAAAAAGCGGAAGGGATTCTTCCTCATTGAAGCATGGTATAATTAAAGAAATCATTTTTTGCCTCGTTTTCCAGATCATAAAAAATGATCATTTTGGCGGATATCTGTAGTCCGCCTTGGTTTCAGGTTGCTTTTGGATGGGTACTATCATATCATATTTGTCCGGAATCGGCTATAAAACAGGGGATTTTTTTCTTGCACCGCTGTTTTTTTGTGATAAACTGTAAAAAAAGACAAACAAGAGGTGTGATATGCTGGAAAAATTTAACAGCTTTATAGAGAAATGGATGGCTTTTGTGACGCCGGCCTGTCTGCTTACGGGGGTACTGTTTCCGGATATTGCAAAGCATGGCGTGCCCTATGTGACGTATGCTTTTGCATTTATGACCTTTATCGGTGCGCTGAAATCCAGGTTCCGTGATGTAGCAGATGTGTTTAAGCGGCCGCTTCCTCTGATCCTGATGCTGCTGATCCTTCATGTGCTGGGACCGGTGGCCGCCTGCGGTCTGGGACATCTTCTGTTCCCGGGCAATATGAATTATATCACAGGAATGGTGCTGGAATTTTCCGTACCTGCAGCGGTGATCAGTCTGATGTGGGTATCCATTTATAATGGAAACAGTCCACTGTCACTTTCGCTGGTTGTGATCGATACAATCCTGGCTCCCTTTCTGATCCCGGCAGTATTGAAGCTCCTGGTGGGCTCCTGCGTAAAAATGGATACTGTGGGAATGATGAAGGAGCTGGTTTTCATGATCGCTCTGCCGGCAGTCCTTGCCATGTGCCTTAATGAAGTCAGCCATGGAAAGGTTATGGAGACCTGGCCGAAAAAGCTGGCACCTTTTTCAAAAATGTGCCTGATCTTTGTGGTAACCTCCAACTCCTCCAAGGTTTCTCCTTATATGAAGCATCTTAACGGAGAACGGCTGGAGGTAGCAGCAGCGATCCTGTTCCTGGCAGCAGGGGGATATGCCATCGGCTGGATCATTGCCATTCTTACAAGGCAGAATAAAGAGGCAACGGTTTCCATGATCTATGGTTCCGGAATGCGGAACATCAGCGCCGGTGCGGTGATCGCGGGAGCGTATTTTCCGGCGGAAACATTATTTCCGGTTATGATCGGAACGTTATTTCAGCAGATCCTGGCGGCTTTTTACGGAAGTATGATGCGCCGGGTCCAGACCGGACAGCAGGAAAGGGAGAAGGAGCATGGAGTTTCAGCATGAATTGATCATTCCCAATGAGGGATTTCCTTTTAAGCTTTTTCTTTTTGAAGGAAGAAACGGAAATTATGTACGGGAAAAACACTGGCATACTTCGATCGAGATCTTTGCGGTGATGGAGGGGAGCCTTTATTTCTATATCGATGAGAACGAGTATCCTCTGAAGGCAGGGGAGTTTCTGATCATTAATTCCAATGAAGTACATTCTATTCAGGCGCCAGTACGTAATGAGACCATCGTACTGCAGATCCCGCTGAAGCAGTTTTCGGATTATTTTACCGCTCAGAGGTTCATCCGTTTTCGGAGCAGAAACGAAGAGTCTGAGGAAACAGACAGGCGGATGGTTTCTCTGATCCGGGAGATGTATCGGGTGTACGTATCCGGGGAAACGGGGTACGAATTCCGTATCAGGGCAGTGTTCTATGAAGTCCTTTATCTTATGGTTTCTGCATACAGGGAAACAGAGGTGGAGGAGAATGCGCTGAAGATCAGCCGCAGATTGGATGCTTTGTCAAAAATAACCACTTATATGCGGGAGCATTACAAGGAGGATCTCAGGCTTTCCGGACTTGCAGCCATGTTCGGATATTCCGATGCATATCTGTCAAGGATGTTCCGAAAATATGCGAAGGTCAATTTTAAGACATATTTACAGGATATCCGCATGGCATACGCCTATAAGGAGCTTTTGCATACAGATCATACCATCAGCTCTATCGCACTTGACAACGGGTTTGCAAGCAGCAGGGCTTTTTCCAGGGAATTTGTAAAGCGTTACGGGATCCTGCCGGGAAGAGTGGAGCGTCAGAATCATAAAAATGTCAAAAAAGTGCTATGAATGAGTCAAGAAAAGCGGCGAAAAGCATACCATGATGTGGTATGCTTTTTTCAGTTCAAAACGAAGATACAGAGAAGCTGTGAAACAGTAATTTTGTAAGGAGGGTTAAATCGTGAAAATTCAGAAAGTAACAGATCCGGCTTTCCGCAGATACGGAAAGGTTCTGGAGGGATACAATTTCGGTCCGCTTCTGAAGGAGATGAAGCATACACCGGTTCCGGAGGATGTGGTATATGTTCCGTCAGCAGAGGAGCTGGAAGCTCTCGATGTGGAAAAAGAGCTGAAAAACAGAGCGTTTGGTGGATTACCTGTCCAGATCGGATATTGCAATGGTCACAATAAAAAGCTGAATGCCCTGGAATATCATCGGAATTCCGAGATCAATGTAGCAGTGACAGATCTTGTACTGCTTATCGGACATCAGCAGGATATAGAAGAGGATCTTACATACGATACCTCAAAGGTGGAGGCATTTCTGGTACCGGCAGGAACCGGGATCGAGGTTTATGCCACAACGCTCCACTATGCACCGTGTCATGTGAATGAGAGTGGATTTCAGTGTGTAGTTGTTCTTCCGAGAGGAACCAACACAGAGATTGATTTTCCGATGTCAGAGGACGGAGAGGACGGTCTGATGACAGCCAGAAATAAATGGCTTATCGCTCATGAGGATGCGAAGATCGAAGGCGCATTCAATGGATTGAAGGGTGAAAATATCACACTTGACTGATTTTGGGTGAAGTGAATAGTTACAAACGAACAATAATATCACCGGTGGAAAATCTGCCGGATATAAAAAGGAGAATGAAGATTATGAACAACATGCCAGAAGTTAAGATCGGAATCGTTGCAGTCAGCAGAGATTGTTTTCCGGAAAGCCTTTCCGTAAACAGGAGAAAAGCTCTTGTAGACGCTTACACAAAGAAATACGATGCAAAGGATATCTACGAATGTCCGGTCTGTATCGTAGAGAGTGAGATCCATATGGTCCAGGCTCTGGAGGATATCAAAAAAGCAGGCTGTAACGCACTCTGTGTATATCTTGGAAACTTCGGACCGGAGATTTCTGAGACCCTTCTTGCAAAGCATTTTGAGGGACCGAAGATGTTTATCGCAGCAGCTGAGGAAACAC
>OLRZ01001213.1_pt1 | contig 18176 bp, 16 predicted proteins | sample 1671931 | NCBI WGS metagenome assembly OLRZ01 (sample SAMEA3136627, study PRJEB25190) | human gut metagenome | reverse complement strand
GGCGGAGACGCTGGGCAAGGTGCAGCCGTTTAGGTATCGCGGGTATGTGTTTGATTGGGAGACGGGGCTGTACTATCTCAGGAGTCGGTACTATAATCCTCGGTGGGGACGGTTTGTTAATGCGGATGAATGCTTTGACAACGGTGCAGGGCTCTTGGCAGCTAATCTGTTTGCATATTGTGCAAATTCCGCAGTCGCATTTAAAGATACAAATGGTCGCGGGCTTGTTCTTGCTTGTGTTATAGCGTTTGGTGTAATTGGTGCAGTTTTGGGTGGCTGCTATGGTGCTGCAAAATCTGAAGAAGAACTTGGCTATGTAGATGCAGGTTGGGTGGCTGGCGGTGCAATCATCGGTGGTGCTGCTGGGGCAGTGATTGGCTGGGGTGTAGGCACTGTTGCAAGTTCAGTGATAGCTTCCCAAATTATAGGTCAACTTGGACCACCTACATATGCATCATGGCAACAGGCAGAGGCTTCACTACGTCAAACTATGAACTGCTTTTTAGATCAGGCAGAGCGGACGCTATGGACACCATATGGAAATCGGATTGTGGATGCATGGAACACATGCGAAAGGGTAATTGGTGAAGCAAAGTATGGTTATACCTGTCTTACGCGCTTTATTGAATTGCAGATTGAAAAAGATGTGTGGCTGTTAGAAAATGGAGTTGTTCAAGCGGTAGAATGGCATTTTTATGCCAGCCAAGTAACAGGTCAAGGCGGGGCTTCGCAACCGCTCATTGATGCACTCTTAGAAGCTGGATTTACTGTTTTCTTTCATTAACAGCAAGGAGGAAAATCATGGCGATATTAATGAATAGATTAGAGCGCGCATTGCGCTATGAGCCGCTGGTTCCACCTATAAATAAACCAATTTGTACATTTACGGAAGATGAAACTAAGTGTTTTTTTGACTGGTATATGCAGAATATCCCAAATAGAATTAAGTATCTTGCACAGCAATGCCGGCTGCCTGCATATATTAACAGCGAATCTTACGAATGGAAAACAGAACATTTGCTAACAATTTGGAAGTGGTTCTACAAATCGGTCGTTATTCAATGCGATCCTATAACTGGTAAGAAAAAACTTTCGGTAATGTCAGAATATATGTTACGTGACATTGGAATGTACATGGGAGAAATGTTTGTTAGCGTTTTTCCCAATCTGCATTGGGGTTATTACACGCAACCGAAAAGTGATTTTTTTGTTAATCAACCAACGATTTTTGGTTTTGTCGATTACACATTTGAACCACCGTTTCATTTTCGATTTGAACCAATTCATCTGGTGGGAGTACGCGGGGCTAAGATACTTCGTGGCAAGTTTGTCAAAACTGATCTATATGATTTCTTTCAATACTGGGCAAAATATGCAGATTATAAAGTTACAGATACCGCAGAAAGAAGCGAAATATAAACAGTAATACAAACGATAATCGCAAACATGTTTGACAGTCACTTTGCAATCATAAAGATTTATGAACCTTCGGCACGATGTTATTTTACCTCAGAAAAATTAATGATAGATTGACTTTTATTTTGCTAAAAAATTTCGAGCAACTATTGCTGATGACTCTTCATAGATAAAAGAACGATACATCCGAATAAATTGAACGGCATACAACTGACTCACACTCAGCTGTGTGCCGCTTTTTCTATGCCCGAAAATTTTCTTCATTTTCGCGTTTCAGAAACTGAAATTCAGGCAGCCCGGAAAGGCTTGCATTGCCCCGATTCCCAAGTGGACGGCAAAGAAAAAAGTCCTGAATCCCTTGGAATTACTGGGGTTCAGGATTTCAGTTTCTGGTTTTGAATTCGCGAACTTTTCTGCTATGATGAGGGCACGAAGCAACGACAGGAGGTTTGCGGAATGAGCATTGCATGGAACTATCTGGACAAGCGGAGCGCGGCAATGGCGGCGCTGAAAGATTATCGCAGCATGAAGGCGATTCTGGCGACAACGGCGGAGGAGATTGCGAATGTGCGGCAGGACATGGTTCGCATTGGCGGGATGCGCTTCGAGGAGTCGGCGCATGGTGCGCGAAATCCGCAGGCAGGCGAAAACCAGATCCTGCATGGAATTGCGGAAATTGATGTGCTGGAAGAGCGGAAGCGGCAGGCGGAAGAGTTCATGGCGTGGTTTCAGCCGGCGTGGGATGCGCTGGGGGAGGACGAAAAAACGGTGCTGACGATGTTCTATCTGTCAGAAAACGGGAAAACGGACGCGATAGAGGAAATCAGCGAACGGTTTTGCGTGGAGCGGAGCTCCGCCTACAAGAAGAAGGATCGCGCGCTGGCGCACTTGGCGCTGCTGCTGTATGGGAGGTGAAAGGGGAGGAGAAGTTGATAGATGATATTGACAGGACAATCACATTATGTTACAATAAGCATGGAAAACTTAACTGCAAATATATCTAATGCTGATTTTTGCAGCAATAAATGAACTTCAGAATAATCTGAAGCTGAAAGGAGTGGAATTGTGAAAGCAAATGGCAATAGGGTGGTGACAAGAGGCAATTCTGACGCAACAGAGCAGATTAGGAAAACGCGAATGCCCCCAAATACATCACACCTGTTTGCTAAAATGCTGGTCAAAAGGCTAACACTTTCCATATGTACATAATGACTGTGATTGCAAGACCAGCAGCTCAATTGCTTTCTTTGAACAGTCAAAATGTATGTGCGAAAAAGATAAATCCATAGAGCTGTCTGACGGTCAGGATTAGTTCTCAAAAGAGAACTATTTCTGACCGCTTTTTTTGTAACAAAGAGCCGTATGCAGAATCCCTTCGGAGCCGGCATCCCCGAAGGAATTGCCTGATGAAGGATACGGCGCATATCAGCATCAGCCGAGGCAATGGCTGCTGCCAACCAAATGAATGGAGAAATTCATGATGGTAGGCGGCACTGTTCAGTATACCCTTCTTTTGCGATTTTCTCCATTCGAGACAAAGGAATGGAGGAAAAATTGCAATGTCACAAGGACGTTACGTTTGGATTGCAGGGAAGAAAGTATATCTGAATCCGGAGCTGCAGAAGGAATGGGACAAACTCATCAACAAGGAACGTTATAGAGCTCGTCAGGAAAAAATCTGCGGACAGGCGGATTACCGTCGCTGCAATGGGGATTGCTTCGTGTGTCCATGGCGCAAGGAAGGAATTGTTGTTTCGTATGAAACGGAACACTTTGCAGAAGGGTTTGGCAAATATCAACAGGCACTGCGGCATGGTGCGACGCTTGAAATAATCATGACAGCGCTTGAAGCAGCAAAAAGTTCTATCGCGTGGACGAAAGATGGCGGGCAGTATATCCCCGGCATTAGCAAATGGCTTCAGCGCGAGCCGTGGAGAGAGGCGAATCTACAAAAAGCGCAAAAGGAGAATCAAGAACAGTGGAACTCGCAGTAAAGTGGCTGTCCTTGCTGCATGAACCGGATGCAATCATTGAAATCAGGAGTATAGACCCTAAGCCTATTGTCAGCGGTTATTTTCGTGCGGACAGTCCGCGCATTGCTGCTGAATTGGCAAAGTATCCGAATCGAACGTTTTACCAGTCGCTGAACCCCGTCAAAAGTGCCTGCTATGCGCGTGCTCAGCATGAACGTCTGGTAGAACGTCCGAAGGAAACAACGTCTGACAATGACATCATAGGTTTTCAGTGGATTTTGATTGATGCAGACCCAGTCCGCCCCAGCGGTGTCAGTGCATCGGCAGAAGAAAAGGAAGCAGCACACGCTGTTGCTGGAAAGACAATGAAGAGGCTGATGGCAACGGGATTCAGCGAGCCAATTGTTGCAGACAGCGGCAATGGCTATCATCTGCTTTTTAAGGTACATATCAGCACAGATGACCGGCAAGTGGTTGCGGATTTTCTCTCTGTGCTGGACATGTGGTTCAGCACAGACGAGGCAAAAATTGATACGGCGGTGTATAACCCATCAAGAATTACCAAGCTGTATGGAACAATTGCAGCGAAAGGAGCCCATACGCCGGAACGTCCGCACCGACAGAGCTGCATCATCCGCTATCCGGAGCAGATTCGGGAAACACCCATTGCGCTGGTCAAGAATATTGCAGCGGAACTGCATCAAGCGGCGATACCGACAGAAGCTCGGCGTTCCGGCAAAGAAAGCACTTGGGACATTGAGCATTTTCTTTCCGCACATGGCGTGGAGGTGGAGAAAAAAGTAGCCATCAGCAGCGGTACAAAGTACCAATTAGCACACTGCCCGTTTAACGATTCGCATCAGCACGGAGATGCCGCCGTGTTTGCGTACCATCAAGGCGGTTTCGGATTCCACTGCTTCCATAACAGCTGCGCCGGATACCATTGGCATGAGTTCCGGCAGAAGGTAGACCCGGCAGCTTACAGCAGCAGCCCTTATGCAGTAACGCCTGCTGTGCCGACAGCAAAAGTCAGCGCAGCGGAAAATTCTCCACTGCTTGGCAAGGCGAAGGCACGGATGCTGGACTTTGCAGAGATTCCGAATGTAGACCGCAGCAAAATTGTGGTGATTCGGTCACGGCTCAGTTCGCTTGACGCAAAGATAGGGGGATTCAATGCAGGCGAAATGTCCATTTGGAGCGGGGGTAATGCTTCGGGCAAGTCAACGCTCGTCAGTCAGATTGGTCTGGCAGCTGTATCGCAGGGATATAAAGTCGCGCTGTTTTCAGGAGAAATGACGGCATCACGGATACGAGAATGGCTACTGCTTCAAGCAGCAGGCCCAGACTATGTAATGCCTGATCCGCTGAATCCCAATCATTTCTGCCTGAAGCCCGGCATTGAGGCGAAGCTGGATGCTATGCTGACAGGCAAGTTTGCCATCTACGACAATGACTTCGGCACTGATTGGGAAATCGTTATCAGCACAATTTACGATTGGGTTCAGCAGAACGGTGCTTCGGTGGCGATTGTCGATAATCTGATGGCACTGGATATTCAGCTTGGCAATGTGGACAAATATGAGATGCAATCCCGAATTGCCAAGCGGCTCTCCACAATGGCAAAGACGCTGAAAATTCACGTTCATTTTATCTGTCATCCGCGGAAAACAGAAGCATTTCTGCGCAAAGGCGACATCAGCGGAACAGCCGACCTTACAAATGCAGCCGACAATGTGTTTATGGTTCATCGGGTCAATGCTGATTTTATGATGCGCTATCGCTCGGTATATCCCAAACTTGAGATTCAGCCGGATGTGGGAAATGTGGTGGAAATCATGAAAAACCGTGACCTTGGCGTTGTGGATGAGATGATAAAACTCTATTTTGACCGCCGAAGCAGAACTATGTCGGATGTGAAGGGACTTCCGCCGCAGCACGCATGGTCTGAAAAGATTGAGCAGATGCTGATGGAAGGTTTCACGCGGGTCAATCAAGGCGAACTTCCTATGGAATGGCGGTGAGAACATGCATGGCAAAGTGAACGATGATGAATGGGAGATTTTCCGCGATGCGTTCCGCCTGTATGCAGCGCATTGTGATCCGCCGGAGAATCAGGCACAAGATGCCGAAGAATGGTGGCTTTCAATGGTAAAGGACACCAGTGAAAAAGCTTCAAAATGGAATAATCATCCCTTGATGATGCTGCTGTTTCGAGCTGTTACTGAGTATGTTGAGCAAAAAGCAGCAGGAAAAACGCAAAGTACAATACACAAATAAAGGAATATCTGGCGGAGGTGCTGGGATGAATCAGAGAAGAAACTGTTCCCATTATGTTTATGGAGAAAAGGAACCGTGGAAAGCGTTTGCGAGTGCAGTGATTGTTCAGGCAGTCAAGGATTTCCGCAACTGCGGTCGGATGCAGTACGAACTTCGGCAAAAGTTCCGCAGCGAGACAAAGCTGACAGCAGAAGAACGGGACTATCTCACATACCGCATCATGCAGTACAAGCAGAGGCTTGATGAACTGCGAATCTTTTTTCAGTCCGGTCGTTTTGTATTGCTTACTGACATAGATGGTATCCAGCTGCTGAAAAGATTGGAGCGTGAAATTGCATGAGGAAAGCAGTTGCATTTTTGAAAAGGGCAGAAGCAGTTGAACAGAGAATAGATGCCCTTCTCTCGCAGATAGAACTCTACAAAAGCCTTACGCAGCGAGTTACGGCATCTTGGGGAAGTGAATTTGCCGCCCATGCGCGCAACGTGGGTGCGAATGAGAATGCGATTATTCGTCTCACGGAAGCACGCAGAGAGCTGGAAAACTTGACGCAGGAGTATCGGGATGCCGTTGAAGAAATCACAGCTGTCGTAAACGGCATGGATAATCAGGCGCACCGGATCATCCTCTTGAACTATTATCTTTCTCATATGAATTTTGAGAAAATTGCTGAAAGAATCGGATTAAGCCGGTCGCGCGTGTATCATTTGCACACTCAGGCGCTTGATGAACTGGAAATGCTGCTAAGTGCAAGCACCTGAATAGGGGACAACACGGGCGGCAATCGCGCAAGATAGCAGCAAATAGCATGAAATAGCATCACGCAGCACAAAACAGGACAAATTAGCAGCGAACAAGACAAATTAGCACGCTTTAGCAACGAAACCTGTGCTATAATAGTAGTGTCGAAAGAGACGAAGGCATTGATGGAGCAATCTGTCGATGCCTTTCTATTTTCCAGAACAGGAGGTGTGAAATATTGACAGGCTGAACCCACCATCAAACAGCAGTGGAGGGCAGGGAAGTTCTGCTGCCACGGATGAACGAGTGCAGGAAGGAGGAAGTGGATGAATCCCACGGTGCTTGCGACTGTAAATCAAAAAGGAGGGGTAGCGAAAACGACCAGCTGCATCAACATAGGGGCAGCGATGGCACGGGAAGGAAAAAAGGTGCTGCTGGTGGACACTGACCCGCAGGCCAGCATGACCATCAGCCTCGGCAATCAGCAGCCGGATCAGCTTGCGCCCACAATCGCAGACCTGATGACCAAGGTCATGAACGATGTCCCGATTGCGCCGGGCGAGGGCATACTGCATCATCCGGAGGGAATTGACCTGCTGCCTGCTAACATCGCGCTGGCGGGAACGGAGGTGTCGCTGGTGAATGCAATGAGCCGCGAAACCATCTTGAAGCAGGTGCTTGCCCGCAATCGGCAGGACTACGACTGCATCATCATCGACTGTATGCCGTCGCTGGGGATGCTGACCATCAATGCGCTGGCGGCGGCAGACCGTGTAATCATCCCGGTGCAGGCGCATTACCTGTCCGCCAAGGGGCTGGAACAGCTGCTGCAAACCATTGCAAAGGTACACAGGCAAATGAATCCTAAGCTGAAAATCGACGGCATCCTCATGACGATGGTGGATGGGCGCACGAACAACGCCAAGGAAATCACGACGCTGATTCGGGAGACTTACGGCAGCAAAATCAAGGTGTTCGAGACGGCGATTCCGCATTCTGTCCGTGCAGCAGAAGCGAGCCTGACCGGGAAGAGTATTTTCGAGTACGACCCCGGCGGCAAGGTGGCGCAGGCGTATCGTGCGCTCACGAAGGAGGTGCTTCAGCTTGAAAAGCAGCGGCAGAAAGCCAAGTCTGACCTCCTACGATGACATTTTCTCCACGGAAGCCTCACGCCAGCAGGAGCAGATTCAGCGCCTTGCGCTAAGCGAACTTCACCCCTTTAAAGATCATCCATTCCGCGTACTGGACGATGACCGGATGATGGAAACGGTGGAGAGCGTGAAGGAATATGGAGTGCTGGTGCCGATTATCGCCCGACCGATGGCGGACGGCGGATATGAAATTGTGTCCGGGCATCGGCGGAAGCGCGCCTGTGAGCTGGCGGGGCTGAACGAGATTCCCGCCATTGTCCGTGATTTGGACGATGATGAAGCTGTCATCATCATGGTGGACAGCAATTTGCAGCGCGAGAACATTCTGCCCAGCGAACGTGCAAAGGCGTATCAAATGAAGCTGGAAGCCATAAAGCATCAGGGCGAACGGCGTGACTTAACTTCCCGACAACTTGTCGGGAAGTTGGAAGCGGCGGATTTGATTGGGCAGGATACCGGCGAAAGCGGAAGGCAAATCCAACGTATTTTGCGCCTGAACAACCTTGAACCGCCGCTCATTGATAAGGTAGACGCTGGCAAACTCGCCTTTACCCCCGCCGTGGAACTTTCGTACTTGAAGCCGGAAGAACAGCAGTGGCTGGATACCGCCTTGGAAAACACGCAGCAGACACCGTCCCTTTCGCAAGCCCAGCGCATGAAGCGCGAAAGCAAACAGGGCACGCTGTCGGAACAGGGCATCATGGAAATCATGACGGAGAACAAGCAGACGATTCCTGCCAAGGGGTCTGTCGTGCTGCCGCAGGAAAAGTTGACCAAGTATTTTCCACGTTCCTACACAACGGAGCAGATGGAAAAGGTAATTTTCAAGCTGCTGGATTACTGGATGCGGAAGCGGCAAATGTCGCAGGAGCGATAAAGACGCATGAAACGAAAAGTGGATATTCTGCTGATGGTCATGTTTCTGTTCGGAAGCATGATTTTTCTTTGCCCAATTTTCGGGCAGATAAAGGAGGTCGAAGAAGATGACCGTGTATACACGCGCATGTCCGCAGAGGTTAAGCCCCCTCAACAGGCTTCGGGACTGGTGGAGGATGCGCCATCCCCCGCGGCAGCCGCCGCGCAGACTGTGCTGCCCCTGCTGCTGGAAGTGCCGCAGGCAGAGAAAACCGCTGTGCCCGCTGCCGCGCCGCCCTCCGTACGCCCGGCTGCTTCCGACACTGCCGCGCCAGCACAGGCAGAGCGGACAGCAAATCCCCGCAGTGTCGATGTAGAAGCCTGCGTTGCGCAGAATCCGGATTTTGCCGCATGGCTCACCATTCCGGGTACGCCGGTGGATTATCCGGTTGTGCGGTCGAACAGGACAGACTACTACCTGACGCACCTGTTCAGCGGCGAAAACAGCAAGCTGGGATGCCTGTTCTCGCTGCCATCGGCGGATTATCAGACACCGAGCAGGAACATTGCCATCTACGGGCATCACCTGAGCCATAGCGACGCGATGTTCAGCAGCCTTGTGCAATACAAGGATTCGGGCTACTGCGCCGCGCACAGCATCATTCAGCTGGACACGATTTACGGCGAACGCACCTATCGGATTTTCGCCGTCGTCAATATGCAGGTTGGTGACTGGGATGCAGCAGCGGCTGATTTTGCCAGCGGACAGGCGTTTCAAGCGTATGTAGACCGCGCACGAGCCAAGGCACTGTACGATTCAGGCGCGGCAGTCGGTGCGGATGACCACATTCTGACCCTGATTACCTGCGACCGCAGTGCGGGCGGTGCAAGCGGCCGTCTGATTGTGCTGGCGGTTCAAGAATAATACTATTTTCGGATTCACCTGAGCCATCTGCTTGCGCCTTTTCCCCGCTGTCGTCCGCTTATTCCACTTAGCGTAGCGCTGCTACGCTGCGTTTCATTCGCGTTAGACAGCGTGAAAAATTCGCGGCGCATCTTGGCTCATTTTCATCCGAAAATAGTATAAGAAGGAGAAGCAAATGAAATTGAAATCCAAATTGAAACGATTTGCATCATTGGTGCTGTCTGCGGCATTGGTGCTGACCTGCATTCCGCTCTGTGCGGCAGCAGAAGAAGCAGCCACGCCCTCGGACATCACGGGAACGGAAGTCATTGTGCTTCCGGCAGAAGAACAGGCGCTTCCACCCGTGGAGGAAGCGCCTGACGAATCCGCATCCGATGCACCGGATGAGCCGTCCCATGACGAAATACGCCACAATTCGGAGGAGGAAAGTTCGTCGGACGACCGTCATCCTTTGCAGGCGGCGATTGAAGAACATGGGTATGTCTACGTCCGGACGGTGCGGGCAGTCAGCGTGTACGCCAGCGCAGAATCGCAGGAGCGCATTGTTTATGCCGCGGCTGATGATGCGTCCATTCTGCTGGCGACGGCGTTTTTCAGCGGTCATCAAGCCGTGCAGGTCTGGTTTCTGGATGCGGAGCAGCAGACCATCTGCGGCTTTGTACCGGCAGCGTCGCTGGATACCCGCTATTTGACGGATGCGGATGTGTCGGGCATCGCCGACGTGCCATCCTGCGACGGAATGACTACCTTCGGTCAAAAGCGATTGTTCGTGGTCAATGGCAGCCGCCCGGAAGAAGCATCTGATGAAGAAGAAACGCCCGCGGATGCACCTTCGCAGGACGCGCCGCACCAAGAATCGAATCTGCCCGAAGCGGATGAAAGCGGTGATTCGGAGCAGCCGGATGCCGCAGAATCGCCGGATGCTTCGGTACATCCAGAAATCAGCAGCGCGGAAGAAATCGACGAAACGGTGTTGCATGTAAATCCCGGCGATTTTGTCCGCGTCAGTACGGACACGCGCGTCTTTTCTGCAGTGGATGATGATGCGTCCGAAGCGTATTTTTCCAGCGAGTATCAGGGCAATTTCGTCCAAGCAGCTGCGGTGAAGGTAGTAGATACTGCGGAAGATGCTTCGGGGATGGCATGGTATCAGGTGCACTTCCTGTACGGCGATTCTTTCCCCAGCGGCAAGATGAAGTGGACGGCTGACGAAATGGTGTGGGTGATGGCAGCGGAAACCGGCGAAACGGATGCGGATGCCTGCACGGTGACGGACTTCGCGTATCCCAAAGAAATGCTGCGTCTGCTCCGGGAAATGCAAACGTACACCGCAGAAACGGACGGATTCAGTCTGAAGAACATTCACGGCAAAATCGGCAGTTTTCAGGCGGGACAGTCGGGGTTGCAAGGAAGTTCCGGCAGGGACGCGGCATATCCCCAGCTGGCGAAATCGGCATCGCACGGCACGATTTATGCGACACCGCACTATCTGGAGAGCTACCCCGTCTACTGCCTTGAACATACGCTTTCCGGCCCCGGCGAAGGGTCGGGCGCGAACAAAACAGAAACCGGCCCGTATGCGCTGATTGATATGGAGGCGTTCGTGAGCACCGCAGAAGGCGGCGGTGTGAACGGGGTGCGATTCAAGGCGCAGACCATGCACGCCATCGGCTGGGTGCTTCGGCACACCTACCCGTTTATGGTGCTGGATCGCAGTGATGCAAACAACGAAGTGTGGAGCCGTGTCGCGGGTCAGTTTGCTATTCGCGAGGTGATTAAGCAGCTGGAAGGCGCGCAGTACGTCCGCAGTTATTGGGACATGGATAATTTCTACGCCTTCTCCGGCGGCGCACCGGAAGTGTACTTGACCTATGCCCGCTGGCTGGCGAAAAACGCGATTGCGCACGCGAAAATCACCGGGAAAATCACGGTCAGCGGTCAGCGCATCCAAGCGTCAGACGGCGGCTATATCGGTACGGTTACGCTGACGACGGATGCGGATTTGATTCGGATTTCCAAGGCAGCGGGCAGCATCACGGGGAACAGCGGCGGTTCGGATGAAGCGTACTACTATGTCAAGAGCGGCGATACCATCCGGATTTTGTCGGACAAAAGCAGCTTCTCCGTTTACATGGAATCAATCGCGTCCAGCGCGGAAGAAGCAGGCTTTCTGGTCGGAATCCCCAGCGCCTCCATCCAGAAAGTGCTTGTCCCGATAGAGGGAACGCCATACCCGCTGCAATCCGCTGTTGTCACGTTTGAACTGCTGTATGGCACGGTGTTTGTGACCAAGCAGTCCATGGACGGCATTTTGCTGCAAGGTGCAGTGTTTGAGCTGCTGGATGAATCCGGCGCGGTGCTGGCAGAAGCAGTGACGGATGCGCAGGGACGTGCCGTTTTTTCCGGGATTGCACCGGGACGCTATCAGGTTCGCGAGAAAACCGCACCGCAGGGGTATCGGCTGTCGGTTGTCTCGGCGCAGGAAATCATGGTGACGGCGGGGGCAGACACGGCGTGCATGTTCATCAACGAGCGCATGATGGGTATCATCCGGGTCATCAAGACGGACAGCATGACGGGAAAACCGCTGCCCGGTGTCACGTTCACGGTGACGAGATTGACCGCGCCCGCATCGGACAATGCTTCCAACATTGGCAAGGTTGTCGCAACGATTACGACGAATGCGGATGGCATCGCACAGACCGAAGCGCTTCCGTGGGGAGAATATCGGATTGCGGAAACCAATGCGCTTGACGGTTATGTGGATACGGACTTTGTGACCATCGTTCAAATCAAATAACAGGAGGAAGAAAAATGAAGCGGATGAAGCAATGGATGCACTGGGTGCTTGCGCTGGTGCTGCTGGTGATGAGCCTGTCTGTTCCGGCAGCAGCGGCGGAAACCATCACGGTGAATGTAACCAACACGCCCGTGCGCGGCAGCGTGGCGCTGGAAAAGACCGGCTTGCAGCTGGTGCGCTTTACGGACGAGCAGGACGAATGGGGCAATACCGTCATGAAGCCTGTTTATCAGCAGGGGTATTTGAAGGGCGCTGTGTTTGAGCTCCGTGCTGCAGCGGATGTTGTCGGCAAGGAAGGGACGGTTTTCTACAAGCAGGGAGAACTGGTGGAAACACTGACCACCAGTGCAGACGGCGCGGTGAACTCAAAACTGCTGCCGCTGGGCAGCTACTGCTTGCAGGAAGTTTCCGCCCCGGACGGCTATCTGCTGGATGATACCCCGTATCCCTTCACGCTGACGGCGGCAGGCAAGCAGACGCCTATCGTGGAAGTGAAAGTGTCCGCGGTCAACACCTATCTGCCGATTCGCGTGACGCTGCACAAGCAGCAGGAAGCGATTCGAGTGGATGAAACGGCGGACGGTATGATTCGCTCGTCCATCGAGACAGTTCCCGGCGAAGGCTGCGTGTTCGGCTTGTTCAATGCAGGGGTGATTACCTACGGCGACAGCCAGAAGCTGCCTGCCCATACGCTGATGGCGACTGGAATCACGGATGCCAAGGGCAATTTGACATTCTCCGGCATGTATCCGCATGGCGCGTATTATATCAAGGAACTGTCCGCGCCGGATGGCTGGCTGCTGAATACCGAGCAGTACCCGGTGCAGCTGACACCCGAAAACATGGATGCAGCGGAGGAGGCAATCGCAATCACGCTGGATGCGCCTATCCTGAATCGCCTGATTTACACGCCGGTGACGATTACCAAGCGGGACGTTGCCGGCAAGGAAACGCTGCCCGGTGCGCTGATTGAAGTGTACGATGCGCAGGGCAGCACCATTTACCGCGCGTATACGGATGAAAACGGTCAGCTGCCGGACATTCCGCTTGTTCCCGGATCGTATACGTTCAAGGAAACCTATGCGCCGGAGGGCTATGCGCTGAATGTGGCGGTAAAAACCTTCACGGTAACAAGCGAAGGAAAAATCATCGGGGAAACCGAAATCCGGGATGAAATCAACAAGATTCAGCTGAAAAAGGTCAAGGAGAACGGCGAGCCGCTGCCCGGCGCTGTGTTCGGCATTTACGATGCCAACAACACGCTCGTGCAGCAGCAGACTTCCGATGACAGCGGTTATCTGACCTTCTCGAAGCTGGGGTACGGCACTTATACCATCCGGGAAATTCAAGCGCCTTACGGCTATCATCCATCCACCGGCGAATGGCAGGTGACGATTGACGGCACTTATCAGAACCCTGTGCAGATTCTGACGACGGTGGTCAATGAGGATGCGCCCGGCTGGATTCGGGTCATCAAAACGGATGCACTGGACGGTCATCCCATTGCGGGCGTTCGCTTCGACATCTACGCCTTGAATGAGGACGGCAGCACGGGCGACTTGGTGTCCACCATGCTGACGAACGACGACGGCGTGGCAATGTCCGAAAGTCTGCTGGTCGGCGACTACATGGTCAAGGAGCATGAAGCGCCCGTCGGCTATGGAAACAGCCTGTGGAGCGAAAAAGTGACCGTCGTCATGGCCGAAACCGTGGAGCGCAGCGTGACGAATATCCCCATGCAGGGGCAGGTTCGCATTGTTAAGACGGACGCGGAAACGGGCGGAAGTCTGGCTGGCGCAGTCTTTACGGTCATCCGCGTGAGCGGCTTGCCTTCGCATGGCAAGGAAGGGTGCGGCGAGGTTGTGGCGGTCATCACCACGGATGCGGAAGGGGTGGCAGTCACGCCTGTGCTGACGTGGGGCATCTACGAAATCCGCGAAACCACCGTGCCGGACGGGTATCTGGACAGCGGCTGTGTCGTTACCGTTTCGATTCCCGGCAATGCTGACTGACAAGAAAAACGGGAGGCATCCATGAACACAAAACGAAACATCCTGCCCATGCTGCTGGCGGCATTGCTGCTCTTCTGTCTGCCGATGGCATCGCTGGCGGAGGACGTACCCATTCAGAACGTCAGCATCCGCAATACGCCTATCAAGGGGCAGATTCTGCTGGAAAAGACCGGGCAGATGCAGACGACGGGTGAACAGGGGTATTTGAAAGGCGCGGTATTTGAAATTCGGGCGGCGGAGGACATTGTCGGGCAAGACGGCACACAGTGGTATTCATGCGGCGAGCTGGTCGCCACGATGACCACCAGCGGCGAAGGCGTGGAGAAAAGTCCGCTGCTGCCGCTGGGCAAATACACGGTCAAGGAAGTCAGCGCTCCGTCCGGGTATGTGCTGGATTTGACGACGTACACCGTAGAAATTCAGGCGTCGGATCAGGAAACGCCGATTGTTTCCGCTACGGTTTCTTCAATCAACCATCCCGCCGAAATTCTGCTTCAAAAGACCGAGGCGGATGGAAAGGCACTGTCAGGGGCGCAGTTCGTGCTGCTGGATGCGGATGGATGCGAAACGGCATCGGCTGTTTCGGATGCAGACGGGCTGGTGCGCTTCCGCTTCGTTCCGCAGGGGCAGTACACCATTTGTGAAACGTCCGCGCCGGATGGGTATCTGCTGAACCGCAGCGCAATTTCGGTGACGGTAACGCCGAACTGGACGAATGCGGAAGAACCGATAGCGACGATGGTGAATCAGCAGAAGAAAATCCAGTTTATCAAGGTGGATACAGCCGGAACGCCGATGGCAAGCATTCTCTTTAAGCTCATCAACGCGGAAACGGGCGCTGTGGCAGAAACGGCTGTCAGCGACGAAAACGGTGCGTTTGCCTTTACAGCATTTGATTATGGCGTGTGGACTGTCCATGAAGCGGCTGCACCCAGCGGTTACAGCCGAATGGCGGACTATCACTTCCAAGTGGATGACAGCTGGTCGGGAACAGCGCCGGTGCTGCTGGTAAACATTCCTGATTCTTATGCGTTCATCAAAGTCGATGCTGATGGCAAACCGCTGCAAGGCGTGAAATTTGCCCTGCGGGATGCGGACGGCAATCTCCTGCAAACGCTGGAATCCGATGAGAACGGCATTGTCCGCGCCGAGCACTTGCAGCCCGGCACTTATTATTTGCAGGAAACAGAAACGCTGAAAGGATACACCCTGAGCGGCGATGTCCGGAAGCTGGTCATTGACGAGCACTACAAGATTCCCGAAGAAATGCCGCAGTGGGTCAACTACACGACGATTCAGACCGGCGTGCAGCTGGCGGCATCGGGGGTGATGCTTATCGGCATTGCCCTGATGCTGATAAGCGGCACCATGCTGCTGATGCGCAGACGGCGAAAGGCGTAAGCGAATGGTGTATCATCAAAAGCTGTTTCTGCGCCGCTTGGAAGTCCCGCCTTGGGCGGCGCGCTGCACTTTTTCATGACGGAGGCTTCCAATGCAGGAAGAAATCGAAAACAAAACGCTCTCCCTCATCATCAATACCAGCAAATTCACTGAAAGAACATTGGCGACGGCGTTCGCGAAAGCGCTGAAACTCGGCTGGAATAAAGCCAAGGAGCATTATCAAGCGAAACCGCAGGGCAGGCAGAGCGTGAAGCAGCTCATCGGGCAGAATCAGGGCGTTGAGCAGACTGCACTGGCTGACCGGCAGGAGGTGAAGGCGTTTGAACGATACGCCCGCCAATATGGGGTGGATTATGCCATCCATAAGGGTACTTCCGACAGCGGAAAAACGCGCTATCTGGTGTTCTTCAAAGCTCGCGACCGTGCAGCCATTGATCAGGCAATGCGCGCGTATGCAATGGATTTTCTGGCGAAGCGGAAGGCGCAGCGGAATGTTCAGCCGCAGCTGGATACGGCATCCCCCAGCAAACAGAAGGAGCGCAGCAGGCAGAAAGGGCGGGAAAGATGAACGCCGACGCATGGAAAAAACGCCTGCTACTGCATCTGCCCTACGGGGTTATTGGACTTGCCGCGGCGAAGCTGAGTGAAGCATGGCGGCTGTCAGCCGGGACGGATTTTTCTGCGAAATTCCTGCACCTGCGGGATGGCGCGGCAATGGCGTTCCGAAACGGAATGTCCGGCTTTGTGCCCCTTGACCTGCTGATTGGGTTTCTGTGCGGATGCGCACTGTGCCTGCTGGTACATGCAAAACGCAGGAATGCCAAGAAGTATCGGCACGGCGAAGAATACGGCGCTGCCCGCTGGGGAAAGCCAAGCGACATTGCGCCGTTCATGGACGCTGACCCGTGGAACAACATCATCCTGACCCAGACGGAGCGCCTGACCATGAGCAGCCGCCCGGCGAATCCCAAAAACGCGCGGAACAAGAACGTACTGGTCATCGGCGGTTCCGGCAGCGGCAAAACACGCTTTTTCATCAAGCCGAACATCATGCAGTGTACCAAAACGAAGGGGTGCTCTCTTGTGATTACTGACCCCAAGGGGACGCTGATTACGGAGTGCGGAAAGATGCTTGCTGCTGCCGGATATGACGTGCGGGTTTTCAATGTTATCAGTTTCCAAAAGTCCATGCACTACAACCCGTTTGCGTATATCCGAAGCGAAAAAGACATTTTGAAGCTGGTGACGGCGCTCATAGCAAACACAAAGGGAGAGGGCAAAGGCGGCGACGACTTCTGGATTAAGGCGGAAACGCTGCTCTATATGGCGCTGATTGGCTACATCCACTACGAACTTCCGCCCGCGGCGCAGAATTTTACGACGCTGATTGACATGCTGAACAGCATGGAAGTTCGCGAGGAGGACGAGGAATACCGAAATCCTGTTGACCTGATGTTTGAAAAGCTGAAAGCGGAAAAGCCGGAACACTTTGCGGTGCGGCAATATGCCAAATACCGGATGGCTGCCGGCAAGACCGCCAAGTCGATTCTGGTGAGCTGCGGCGCACGGCTTGCGGTGTTCGATATTCAGGAACTGCGGGAAATTACGGCTTATGACGAACTTCACCTTGATACGCTGGGAGATAAGCGGACTGCACTCTTCCTCATCATGTCCGACACGGATGCCAGTTTCAATTTTCTGATTAGTCTGGCGTATTCGCAGATGTTCAACTTGCTTTGCGAAAAAGCGGATGATGTGTATGGCGGCAGACTGCCTGTCCATGTGCGCTGCCTGCTGGATGAGTTCGCCAACATTGGGCAAATCCCGAACTTTGAGCGCTTGATTGCGACCATCCGAAGCCGAGAAATTTCGGCATGCATTGTGCTTCAGGCGCAGTCTCAGCTCAAAGCGATTTACAAGGACAGTGCTGATACAATCGTCGGCAACTGCGATACGCTGCTCTTTCTGGGCGGCAAGGAAAAGACGACGCTGAAAGAAATGGAGGAACTGCTTGGAAAAGAAACAATCGACACATTCAACACCGGTGAAAGCCGCGGACGCGAGGTATCGCACTCTCTGAACTACCAGAAGCTCGGAAAATCGCTGATGACGATGGACGAATTAGCCGTCATGGATGGCGGCAAGTGCATCCTCCAATTGCGCGGTGTGCGCCCGTTTTTATCCGAAAAATACGACATTACCATGCATCCGAACTACAAATATCTGTCCGATTTTCATCCGAAGAACGCTTTCCATATCGAAAAATACTTGTCGCATCAGCTGAAACTGCGGCTGGAAGAAGAATTTGCCGCTGTCGAAGTCGAGGTCAGCGGCACGTCCGAGGAAGAGGAAGCGCTTCTGGATGAATGGGCAGAGGAGCTTCAACAGCAGGCTGCCGAATCCGGCGGCCTTTTCTAATCCCAATATATGAATATGGAGGTATATTTCTATGGCATTTTTCTCGTCTGCAGTGACGGTACTGCAAACGCTTGTGATTGCCCTTGGCGCGGGTCTGGGCATCTGGGGTGTCATCAACCTGCTGGAAGGGTATGGCAACGATAATCCCGGCGCAAATGCTCATGTACGGTAGAGAAGCACAAAGCAAAACAAGGATAGCCAGCCCTGCC
>OLRZ01001212.1_pt1 | contig 18177 bp, 18 predicted proteins | sample 1671931 | NCBI WGS metagenome assembly OLRZ01 (sample SAMEA3136627, study PRJEB25190) | human gut metagenome | reverse complement strand
ATGCCATCTTACTTGGCGCGAACCAGCTTTTTGCCGCAACCGCCCCGAACCGCGCCCGAAACCACATGACCATTTGCGGCGTGAGAGCGATTTCCGGCACGAGAATCATGGCGGATTTCCCCTGCACGAGCGTCTGGCGCACGAGGCGGATGAACACCTCGGTTTTGCCGCTGCCCGTCACGCCGTGGAGCAGGTATTTCCCCTGTCCACTGCGCAAATCCGGCAGCATGACAGACAGCGCTTCCTCCTGCCCCGGCGTGAGGGGCGGGTCAGGGACGGCGGTATCCGGCGTATTGCCGCCCGGTCGGCGCAGCACCTCTTCTTCCCGCAGGGCAATTAGCCCCGCTGCTTCTATCTGGCGCAGCGCTTGCAGCGGCTCGCGGACAAGCAGCTTCAATTCCTCCACCGGGTGCGTCCGCCCGTCGGATAAGACCGTCAGCAGCAGACGCCGTTTCGGCGAGCGTTTCTCCGCCAGTGCCGCCGCTTCCAGCATTTCGCGTGGCTTTGCTGCCTGCGCGACCGTCTGCGTTTTCACCTGAATGCGTCCACCGCGCATTTGGGCGGGCAGCATCAGCCGCAGCGTTTCCGCCAGTGGGCAATGCACGTCGTCCGCCATCTGCTGGGCGAGCGTCAGCAGCGTGGGGCAGATAGCGGCATAATCCTCCAGCGGGCGGAGGATGTCGCGGAGCTTTTCCGGCGGCACGTCCGTCTCCTGCGTCAGGGAGAGGACGACCCCCTCCTTGCGCATCCGCCCGAACGGAACTTCCACGCGCTGTCCGGCGGTGAGCGTCATGCCGTCCGGAATGCGGTAGGTAAACGTGTGCGCAACATTCTCATGCACAATGTCCACAATTACCTGTGCGTACAGAACACTCACCCCTTTCTGCTCAATGCGCTAATACACCATTGTTTATTATACATCGGAATGCCGAAGGGGTCAAGGAAAAAAGGCATGTTTCTGCGATTTCCCAAAAACGAAAAAAGCGGTCACGCGACCGCTTTTCAATGCGCAATGATTTCTCAAATTGCTAATTACTCCTCGCATTTTCCGTGAATCACATGGATGGCGACGATGACGACCCCCGCCAGCATTTCCGCAACGGACATCCCCATCAGCACACCCGAAAAGAATTCCTTGACATGGCTGCCGCCGACCAGCGCAGACAATGCGTTGCTCGCGATGCCCAGCAGAATCAGCAGAACGCCGTAGAGAATATGCTGCTCATAGACTGTGCGCTGCATCCGGCGCAGCAGGTCAAGCATCTGTGCGTCATGCGTCAGCTGCATTTCTTCCTTCTGCGGCGAATCCTTGCCGTTGAGCAGTTCCGGCAGGGTGATACCCAGCGCCGTGCAGAGCGCTTCCACTGCGTCAGCATCGGGCAGACGTTTGCCCGTTTCCCAGCGCATCAAGGATTTCTGCGATACGCCAATTTTCTGCGCCAGCTGCACCTGCGTCATCCCTTGCGCAGTGCGCTTGCCTGCGATATACTGACCAATTGCCGCCTGATTCATAAGCACACTTCCTTTGATAGCCGCACCCCTCTTGGAGTACTTTCCGTATCATAGCACGACTTTGTAACGAATGTCGGAAGTGTTTGTAAATATTTTGTGAACAATAATTGCGTCGAAACTGTTGCAAAAAGAACCTGTTCAAGCAGGAGAAAATGTGCTATAATAAGGCATAATCAACCATACTGGAGGTGTTTCTGCGTGGCACACAAGCCTGTATTGTATATTGTGATTCCCTGCTACAACGAAGAAAGCGTACTGCCGATTACCAGCGGCATGTTCCGCGACAAGGTGCGTCAGCTCGCAGACGCGGGGAAAATCAGCGACGAGAGCCGCATTCTGTTCGTCAACGACGGCAGCAAGGACAAGACGTGGGAGATTATCACGGCGCTGTCCGCGAAAGACCCGTGCTTCCAAGGCATTGCGCAGAGCCGCAACCGAGGGCACCAAAGGGCGGTCTGGGCAGGGCTGATGGAGGCGAAAGACCGCTGCGACATCACCATCAGCATCGACTGCGACGGGCAGGACGATATCAACGCCATGGACGCGATGGTGGATGCGTACCTTGACGGCTGCGAAATCGTCTACGGCGTGCGCTCCAAGCGTGATACCGACACGTTCTTCAAGCGCTTCACGGCGGAAGGCTTCTACAAGCTGCTCAGCGCAATGGGCGCGGAGGTTGTGTTTAATCACGCGGATTACCGCCTGATTTCCAGCCGTGCCCTGCAGGAATTGGCGAAATTCCGCGAAGTAAACCTGTATCTGCGCGGGATGGTTCCGCTGGTCGGGTTCAAGTCCACCAGCGTCTCTTACGAGCGCCACGAGCGCATTGCGGGCGAAAGCCACTATCCGCTGAAGAAGATGCTGGGGCTGGCGTTCGACGGCATCACAAGCCTATCGGTCAAACCGATTCGCATGGTGTTCTTCGCCGGGCTGTTCATCACGATTCTGTCATTCATCGGCATTATCTGGGCAGTGATTGCCGCGATTGCCGGGCATTCGGTGGCTGGCTGGGCGTCGCTGGCTTGTCTGGTATGCTTCGTTGGCGGGATGCAGTGCCTGTTTCTGGGTATCATCGGGGAATACATCGGCAAAATCTACTTGGAAGTCAAGCAGCGTCCGCGGTATATTATTTCGGAACGCACAGCGGAGATGGATGAGAAGAAGGAGTAACGGCACACCCACTAATCGCATTTTCGATAAAATCCAAGTAACATGGGTGTGCGTGCGAAGGAGTCCGGAGGGCGACCGCAAAGCCCTCTGGTCGCCTCCGCAGAGGCGAAACCCCTGCCGCGATAAAGAAGTACCAATAGTACCACTATAAAAGGAAAAAGGAGAACACAACACACATGCTCTACGAAGGCAAAATCTGGCTTGGAACGGGTGAACACCCCGTCTGCCTGCTGCCGCAGATGGCAAACCGCCATGGTCTCATTGCCGGGGCGACCGGTACGGGCAAAACCGTCTCCCTCAAGGTGCTGGCAGAGGGATTTTCGGACATGGGCGTGCCCGTGTTCCTCGCGGATATCAAGGGCGACCTCGCCGGGATGGTGCAGCCCGGCACACACAGCGACAATATCGCCAATCGCCTGACGCAGTGCGGCGTGCCGACGTTCGAGTACCGCACATTCCCGACCGTGTTCTGGGACGTGTTCGGCAAAGAGGGGCATCCCGTCCGCACAACCGTGAGCGAAATGGGGCCGACACTGCTCGCGCGGCTGATGAACCTCAACGACACGCAGGCAGGCGTGCTGAGCATCCTCTTCCGCGTCGCGGATGACGAGAACATGCTCCTGCTCGACCTCAAGGACTTGAAGGCCATGCTTGCCTACGTCGGGGAACACGCCAAGGAGTACACGCTCGATTACGGCAACGTGTCCATGGCATCTGTCGGTGCGATTCAGCGCGCCGTCGCCATGCTGGAGGACGAGGGCGGCAATGCCTTCTTCGGCGAACCCGCGCTGAACATCGCCGACTGGATGCAGCTTGATGAAAACGGGCGCGGCGTTATCAACATCCTCGCGGCGGACGTGCTCTACCGCAAGCCCCGGCTGTACTCGACCTTCCTGCTGTGGATGCTGTCGGAGCTGTACGAGCTGCTGCCCGAATGCGGCGATTTGGACAAGCCGCGCATGGTGTTCTTCTTCGACGAGGCGCACCTGCTCTTCGACGACTGCCCCAAGGCGCTGCTGGAAACGCTGGAGCAGGTCGTCCGGCTGATTCGCTCCAAGGGCGTCGGCGTGTATTTCGTCACCCAGAACCCTTGCGACATTCCCATGAGCATTCTGGGGCAGCTCGGCAACCGCGTTCAGCACGCCCTGCGCGCCTACACGCCGCTTGACCAGAAGGCCGTCCGCACCGCTGCGATGACCTTCCGCGCGAATCCCGCGTTCGATACGGCAGAAGCCATCACCACGCTCAAAACAGGCGAAGCGCTGGTTTCCTTCCTCGATGCGGACGGTGCGCCGAGCATCGTCGAGCGCGCGACCATCCTCCCCCCGCAGAGTGCCATGAACGCCATCGACGGCGATGTGCGGCAGGAGTGCATCGAATCCAGCCCCTTCCGCGGCGTTTACGACACGCCGGTTGACCGCGTTTCCGCCTACGAAATGCTGGCAAGTGCGTTCCAGAAGGAGCAGATGCCCGCGCCGGAAGCCGCCGCGCCGCAGATTTCGACCGCTGCGCCGACGGTCAGCCGCCCCGATGCGTTCCTCGTGTTCGACCCGCAGACAGGGCATTATGTGCAGCGCGAGGCTGCACAGCCGATGGCTCAGGCACAGCCGATGGCTCAGGCGCAGCCTGCCGCACAGGGCAGCACGCCGCGTCCCGCCTGGATGGCGGCGGACGAACCCGCACGTCCGGCGTGGCAGAATCAGCAGGAGCAGCAGCCGATAGGTCAGGCGCAGCCTGTCCCGGTGCTGCAGGTACAGAACATGCTGGTGATGGTCTACGACCCGGCAAGTGGGCAGTATGTGCAGAAGATGATGCCGATGCAGCTTGACCCCGCGACGGGCAATTACGTCCCGGCTCAGGCGCAGCCCGCAGCAGCGCCGACAACGACGAAGGCGCAGGAGCGCGAGGCGGAGAAGCAGCGCAAAGCGGCTGAAAAAGCCGAGAAGGAACGCCAGGCGGAAGAACGCCGGAAGCACGCGGATGAACTGCGCGAAGAACGTGCCGCGCGCGCCCGGAAGAACGACTCATTGCTGGGGCGCGTGCAGAATACGGCGATTAACACCGCGACCCGCGAAGTGACGCGGCAGGTGACGCGCGGGATTCTGGGCGGAATCACGGGTCTGTTCGGGGGAAACAAGAAGTAATTATTGATATACGCAAAGCGGGTGCATGGAGTTTGAAGCTCCGCGCACCCGCCTTTTTATACTATTTCCAAATTCGCGGCGCAAGCAGAAGGCGCAGGCGAATGCAGGAAATAGTATTAGGGTAACACCGCACAAATGAGGTGGTCGGCTGACGAATGGATTTTTCGTCAGATGCAAATGCAAATTTCGAAGGTTTACTGGCGGTAAATCGAGAAATTTGCATGCCGCAGATGGCGGAAAAGACATCGCCAGACGCGCCGCCGAGTTGTGCGGTGTTACCTTAACTTCGTCAATACACGTGCCGCGATAACCTGCATCGGCGCAAAAGGCTTGAATTGACGGATACTTTTTGCAAGCCTTCTGCGCTGCAAGAATGCCTGATTTCGTATCGTGAATGTTTGCAGCATGAACCACGATGCCCAGTAAGTTGCCCATTGTGTCTACGACGGCATGACGTTTGCGCCCTTTTGCTTTTTTCCGCCATCGATGCCGCGCTTTTCATTGTCTGCTACCGTTTTTACGCTTTGCGAATCAATTAACGCATAGTGCGGTTCGGCACTTTTCCCCGCATCTTTACGAGTCTTTTCAACCAAGTGAGCGAGGATCTCCTCCCATAATCCCGACTTTGCTCCACGGCTGAAAAAACTATAAACCGTTTGATACGGCGGGAAATCGTGCGGAAGCTGCCGCCATTGACAGCCGGTCTTTACGATATACAGCACGGCATTTGTCAGTTCGCGCTTGCTCCACTTCCGATTCCGCATTCCCGAATATAGTGGCTCTATTTCTGACCACTGCGCGTCTGTCAAGTCCGTCGGGTACGGCTTGTGCTCGGCTCTTGCTTCTTTCATTCTACTATTATAACACATCCATCTTATGAAGACAAGTTCTTAATTTAATCCTTTCGGTGGAGACTTCTGCTTTTGCCTTTTCAATATCGTTGATGAACCTTTTGCTTTTCAAGCATTTTAGGAAAAAACCCCGGAACTGCGAGCTTGGGTGCAACTTCTGCGTGATATTATCGCAGATGGCGGTTTGGCAACCGCTGAAAAGAAACAGCAATTTCTCACTATCCTGACTGAAAAGCATGCGGAAATTGAGGACTTCCTCAACAATAGGCCGGCGAGATTTACCGAGTATTTTTCTGCCAGCCTTCAGGGCCTTGACGTGGAGACTGGAAAACGGATATACGCTGGCCTTGATCAGACGTCGTTTACCAAATCCAAATCTGATTTTATCCGCGAAGTGAATGAAGCCGCAGACCAGGAACGCGCTTCCCTGCGTGCCACCCAGCTTCGAATCAAGTGGAATGCGCTCTCTGGCTTTGATAATGCACATCAATGGTCGGAACACTACAGCACGCCGATTCTTGCTCTGGTTCCTGCTTCTGAACATCAACAGGCAAAGAGACTATTTGCAACGTTGAAAGCAGTTTCTCCCTCAGATGCGGACATCACTGCGTCATTGGCTTATCTCGATGGGAACCCAACCTTTGTTGAAAAGCTGAAAGATCAGTCCGCGATTGATACAGCCTTTGTCCGTGAGATGATCGGCCAGTATCATACGCTAGTAACGGTAGACGAGGCCCGGCAGGCGATCCGCAGCAGCGTTCCTTCAGACCCTTATGAGTGGGTGACAGGAAGCGCTGCCAAGTCTGCGATCAAAGAGAAGGCAGACCACAATTACTTGTCCGGAGCTAACCAACAGCTGCTTGATCGCATCGATGATATGCAACCTCAGCAGGCCAAGGATTATTTAAAACGTCTTGTTCAAGATAAGCTTGATGTAGGCGTACAGATGATGGATAGCGAGGGAATGCTGTAATGAGAGTTGAACGGCCTGAAGCAATAGAAGCCTTAAAGCAGTATCTATTAAGTAACACTGCTTATCCATTTCTAGTTGCTGCGAACTCCTCTGCAGACTTGAAAGCGCTGACACGTTCTCTTCCAACGCGAGTGCATACTATCAGTATGAGCGATTACTGCACCGATGATGGCTTGCCGGATGAAGACGCCGTTTTCAACGTTTTACTGAATGCAAATAACCCCATTCTGCTTAAGGGTGCGGGTGAGCTTGTCATGCTCTCAGGAAACGCCACATTTTTGCGGAGAATAGCAGGCCAAACATTCTCTCAGAAGATCATTGTTTTTTGCCGGAATCAGGGGACGGAGCTAGAACGTCTGCAGCAGCAAAACACCAAGTTTGGAAGCAACCGTTGGTGCGAATTGTCTTCCAGTTCTGATGTTTCTATCATAAAAGTTAATGCGAGTGTTCCAGTCGATTCCGTCTCCGGTTTCAAGGCTTTACTGAAGGCGCTTGAAGATTTTCCTGCCGGAAAAGTTTACGTTACCACCGAAGTGCCGATTATCTGCTCCGGAGTCATATCAAATGCATATGCAGCGCTACGTGATGAGGATACTTCTTTTGTCATTCCAGAGGGAGTTCTTGGGGAACAGGAATGGACTGAATACCTTGCAAACCGATCCCTCGAAGCAAATGATATTTATCATTGGCGGAACTATCTCAAACTCCTGCTTTTTGGCACGGTATCACCATATTTCCATCTTGTCGCACAGCATTCTCCGAATTACGCCGCATACCGCAAGGAACTGACACACGCAATACTGCACGTGTCGCATGAAAGCGATGCGTATCAGGCCTTATATCAGGAGCGGAAGGCGTTCCTGAAAGCGCACCAAGAAGTGGATATCAGTGAATTTGTACGGGATTCTCATGAGAAAGGTGCAAATCGGATTCACTATCTGACGGATAACACGATTCTTGAAAGGCGCGCGATTCTTGAGGAGACTGCCCGATATGGCCTGAACCTGCCAACGCTGGAGGAAGTATATCCTGATCTTGCGGCATATTTCAATGAATATCAATTCTCCTGTTCAGATGGGGAGCTACTGACGCAATATTTCAAGGATTACAAGAAGCAAAAGGCAAGTAATAAACTTGATCCTGAGTTTTTGCAACAAGTGAATGTTCTCTCTCAGCCAGGAAATAGACGATATAATCTTTTGCCAACAAGAAATCTGCTTGTCGATCAAGCGAATGGGCAGGGAGCTGGTCTCTACTGGATTGACGCGCTTGGTGTCGAATACCTTGGTTTCATCAAGAGGCTCGCTAAGGAGTTAGGACTCTGGATTGAAATTAATGTCGGAAGAGCCACACTGCCAACTCTTACGGAATTCAATCGCGCTTTCTATGAGAATTGGACGGGATTTAAGTGCCCCAAGGAGCCGAATCTTGACAAGATAAAGCATGAAGGAGTTCCAGCCCAACAAAGCACAGGGCCTGCTATTCATCTTGCCGATGAGTTGACTATAATTCGGGATTCTCTCATCACAATTAAAAGCTGTCTCGTCAACCATCAAGCGGAATACTTCTTGCTGGTTTCAGATCATGGAGCCAGCAGATTGTGCGTGCTGAACCAGCATGAAAATAGGTGGGAAATTACGAATTGGCAAATGGAAGAAAATGGCAAACGCTCCGGACGATGCTGTCCAAAGAGTGATGCCGATGAATGCCCTGAGTCCGCGACTGAAAACAACGACCATTGGGTGCTTGCCAACTATGATCGCTTTAAGGGCAGTAGACGTGCTATTATTGAAGTACATGGTGGAGCATCTTTGGAAGAGGTTGTCGTGCCTGTTATCAGAATTACTCTTGCAAATGAAGCGATTGAATGTCATGTGCTTGGTACCGCAGTTGACGAAGTTGCAACTATTATAAAGCCTTTGGACGGACCCACTGTCATGCCGGTTTATTGTTCAAAGCCATCGGCAAGCCTTTTCATCAAGATAAAGGGCAAAACATATCCAGCAATCAGGAGCGAGATAAACCCGTTGGAGTTTTCAGTCGATCTTTCCATGTATCATGAAGTTTGGTCATCATCGTTTACGTTTGAGGCTGTTGCTTTTGATGGCGATAACGAACTTTCAACATTCCAGTTCAAAGTTCAACGGACAAAACGCATGACCCGAAATGATCGCGATGGGACTGATTTCTTTAGCAATTAAGGAGGAATCGTTATGACAGAGAAGCTTCGGGAATATTTTGATGACATGGTTGTTTTTAAGGATTTGAAAAACAACAGTGTATTTTCCTCGCTTGGCTTACCATCATTTACTCGCGATTGGCTTCTGAGAAAGTTTGAGGATGACGAGGGAAACTTCGATATAGAGGAACTCTCTGCGTTCGTGCGACGCTATATTCCGCAGAGAAGTAATTGGAATGCTATCAAAAGCCGCATCGTCAAAGATCATGAGCGTGTCAAGATGCTTACCAAGATTTCTATTGATGTCAATATCCGCACAGGGGAAATTTCTTTCTCCCTGCCTGATCTTGGGTTATCATCGAAAGAAACAATTATTGAAGATTACATCTGGCAGGAAGTGAAAGAAGAACTTGTTTCAGGCCAGGAGGTTTGGGGCATGCTTGAATTGGGGTACAGAGATCCCGATGATTCAGCAAGACCTCGCATCCCTGGAAAAATCCGCCTTATGGCTTTCCAAAACTTCTGTCCGTACACGATTGATCTGGAATACTATAAGGATATCGCCAGCCATTTTGAGGTCTCAGAATGGATTGATGTCCTTCTTGGTGCAATTGACTATAATGCGAGCGGCTATCAATCCGAAGAGGAAAAGCTCACCATGCTGACTCGGCTGCTTCCATTTGTGGAAAAGCGTTTGAACCTGATTGAGCTTGCTCCAAAAGGGACAGGGAAATCCTATCTGTATGGACGCGTGAGCAGATTTGGCTGGCTTTCTTCCGGTGGAGCCATGAGCGTACCGAAATTGTTTTATGACCAGTCTAGAAGAACAGAAGGTCTGATAGCCGGATACGACTTTGTGACACTTGATGAAATACAAACAATTTCCTTCACTGATGTCGATAAAGTGCGTTCAGCATTGAAAGGCTATCTTGAAAGTGGGGAATACACAGTAGGCAACCATAAGGGAATCGCATGGGCTGGCATGATCCTTTGTGGTAATATTCCTAAAGAAATCATGGACAATGACGCCACTACCGATATGTTTACTGAGTTGCCCTCTGAGTTTCATGAGTCTGCGCTTCTTGAGCGCTTTCACGGATTCATCAAAGGTTGGAATATCCCCCGCATGAATGATGATCTGAAGGTGAACGGTTGGGCGCTGAACTCTGAATACTTCTGCTCAATCATGCATGAATTGAGGAATGATTCTAGTTATCGCGCCATCGTTGATCGCTTGATTGAAGTCCCCGACGGAGCAGACACACGTGATACAGAAGCAGTAAAGCGTATTGCGACAGCGTATCTTAAACTTCTATTCCCTTATGTTAGGCAGCCTGAAGATATACGCACAGCTGATTTTAATCGATATTGTCTCCGTCGAGCGTGCAAAATGCGTTCGATAATCTTGACGCAGATGGGCATCATGGATATTGAATATGCAGGAAGAGATATTCCTCAATTCAAGGTAAGGACGATACAATGACTACGATCGAATGTTCCTCTTGCAGGAAGAAGCCTCTTTCTAAGGATGAAGTTGGTGTTTGTAAGAAGATGTTGGGAAAAGGCACAAAAAAGTTCTTCTGTTTGGATTGCTTTGCATCCTATCTGGATACCACCGTTGAAGAACTGAATGAGAAGATCGAGGAATTCAAGGAGGAAGGCTGCAAGCTGTTCTCCTGATTTAAGCGATAGGTGATAAAGAATGATCTACGTCGACCACGCTGCCACGACACGGCTATCCGACAGAGCATTTGAGGCAATGTTGCCCTGGTTAAAGGAAGAGTATGGCAATCCGTCTCAGCCATACTCTTTTTCCCGTAAGCCCCGAAAGGCCATAGCAGAGGCACGCGAGTCCATTGCTGCATGCATTGGCGCGCAGCCTGAGGAAATTTTCTTCACGTCCGGCGGCACGGAAAGCGATAACTGGGCCATCAAGGGCACCGCTCTGTCTATCTGCAGAGAAGGTGCTCTTCTCGTTTCAGCCTTCGAACACCATGCGATTCTACGGGCGTGCGAAGCCATAGAGGCAGATGGGTGGCCTGTGTCTTATGTTTCCCCGTCCAAAGAAGGTGTCATTGAGCCGGAATCCTTACGGAAACAGCTGACGGAAAACGTAAAGATGGTTTCCGTTATGATGGCAAACAATGAGGTAGGGTCAATCCAGCCTATTCAGCAACTCGCTGCATTAGCTCATGCTCATCATGCGTTTTTTCACACGGATGCCGTCCAGGCTGTGGGTCACATTCCGGTGAATGTGAATGAATTGGGCGTTGACTTGCTCTCCGCTTCGGCCCACAAATTCAATGGGCCAAAGGGCGTAGGATTCCTCTATATCCGCAAAGGGACGCAGATTTTCCCACACGAAAACGGCGGCGCGCAGGAAAACAGTATGCGCGCCGGAACAGAGAACGTTGCCGGTATTGTAGGTATGGCTGCTGCGCTACAGGAACATTTTGAAGCGATGGAGACAGAAGCCTTTCACCTTTATTCGTTGACCGATGCTCTTATCCAAGGAATACAGGATATTCCTCACGTTCTTCATGGAGAGAATCAGGAACGGCTGCCAGGTTTGTTAAGTCTCGCTTTTCCCGGATATGAAGGAGAGGCTCTACTGCATCGCCTAGATCTGATGGGGATCGCCGTTTCGACCGGCTCTGCCTGTGACAGCAAGAGGACAGTCATCTCTCATGTCCTCAAGAGCATGAGTGTACCTGAAGAGATAGCACAGTCAACCATCCGAATATCGCTGGGCGTAGAGAACACGATAGTTGATGTAGAGGCTATCGTAAACGCCTTGCATCGCATACTAAAGAAGGACTAAACGATAATTATTATTAAGAGGCGTATTTCATCCTTTATGATTAAGATGAATGCGAAGAAATCTAGATACTATTAGGGCAATTAGTACTCGGATTCATGCAATACACGGAGAATTACAGCGTATTAGATGCTATACAGACTTTGAGGGGTTGGGAACATGAAACAATTTGCCACCTTTCTCCTATTGTTGGTAATAATGATACCATTAGCGGAAACTGCCCATGCAAAGGATGAAATCATCACCTATGAGCAGCTACTGGCCATAGACGAACCATGCACAGTATATGTAGAGGGCAAGACTGGCGATCCCTATCCGATGCATATGAAAGAAACCTTGATGTCAAGTACACAATGGCAATGGCTTATAAAAGATAGCAGCGGAAAATATCGCCCCTCTGGGAAATACGTAAACATGACCGCATACCAAGCTATGGGGATCAGCAAAAGGGGCTTGATTCTCAATCATAAGGATTGTCGTCTGGAAGTCCATGTCTCTGGAAAAGGCCAATGGTCTGTGGCGAGTTTCAGAGTCGTGGATACGCCGATTACATTCAGTGGTATTTTCTGGCCGATATTCTTCATGGTAGCCATATTTGCCGTAACGGTGCCTCTTATCATTCGAGGAATTAATGCACCGCCTGCAAGAAACCAGCCCCGTCAGTGGCAACCTAGCAAGACGTTGTTAGCTGCTTACTTCTTGAGCGAATTGTTCAAGGATAATGGGAAAAAGAAATGACGAAATGATTGGAGGAACGCATGGATTCTGAAGTGAGTGCGATGAGCAGGGCAATTGACCTGGGAAACCTTAGTACCCACGGCCCGGACGAGGAGAATCTTTTCGTACCTGTGGACGTAACCCGCGAGGCCAAGGGCTATGAGAAATGGATCAACGATCACATCTGGCATCTGAACCGGATGCAGAAGCAGCCGGATGAAGTGGTGATTGCGCCTAGTGATCAATGTTGTGATCCATATGAATGCTGGTATTATGGCTACTGCCACAATGATGAATGAGGATGCTATCCGCATAAAGACTGGTAAAAGCACGCCGTACCAATGGATTCGCATAAGCTTTCTACCAATATGGTAAAGCAGCTAACGCCAGGCGGACAGTGTTTGCAAATCCAACATTTCCGGGAAAACCAGCTAACACCCCTACCCAGAATGTTGGCAGAAACAGCGGGAAATGCTCTCTTTCATCCTTCTCCCGTCCACAGCAATCTGGCCAAACACGGTTCTGAAAATCAAGGTGGCGCCTTGATTTTTTCAAAATCCGACCCCGACCATCCGCGAAAATTAGCAAGACCGTCCGCCTGCGCTTGCAGAAAAAACCGACCCGCTGAAGAGGCCACGTTAGAAATCGGCCATAAATGTTTGCAATTTGCAAACACCGGGTGCTGTGTGTTAGCATGAACTGGCCCGTTTCGGGATACGAAAATACCAGACCCGGAAACTTGCCGATTTAGGGCAAATTTGTCGAATCTGGTATCTTCAAAATGGTGATCCCGGCGGGATTCGAACCCACGGCCTGTCGCTTAGGAGGCGACCGCTCTATCCTGCTGAGCTACGGGACCATATGGCTGAAGCCCTTTATTTTCAAGGCTGTCAGCGTTTCGGATGATGATATATTCATCACGATTTCTGCTAACATCGGGGTCATTTTCGTGTTAGCAAGCTGCTAATTTTGGCGGTAGGCCATTTTCCCACCCGGCAAATTTAACTCGCCAGTCAGGTGGGAGCACGGAGCAGCTTCCGTGCCGACCTCGAACTCTGCGCCCGTTTTCAGCTTTTGGAAAAGCGGACGTCGACCGTCTTATTAGGAGGCAGTCGCTCTATCCTACTGAGCTATGGGCTCATGCGCCTGAAACCCGGTGATTTCAAGGTTTTCGCAAGTTGCCGCCGAAGAACGCAATTTTCAGCAGCAAACCTATTATAGCATAATCGGCGGATTCGCGCAAGGGAAAAGCAACTTGCGCGCGAAAAATCGGGGAACTTTTTCCTGCCGGACGCGCGATGAGGAGATCATTCCCCCCTTGATAATACCAAGGCTCTTCGACTTTTACGTCCAAAACTCCGCCGTCAGGACTCATCCGCACACTCCTCCGCCCACTCGTCCATCTCGTCCCACTCCGCGTCATAATACGCTTCCTGTACCCGGTGCGCGTAGTACGTCGCCTGCCACTCAATCCCGCGCGGAGTCAGCGAAACGCGGTTCAGGTACTGGTAGTAGTGCCCCAGCTCGTGCGCCAGCATGAAGATGGTTCCCCATGTGTAATTTTGCAGCGCCCGAAAGTCGCCGTCGTAGTCGTAGCCCCCGGCGACGTCGATGGTGATGCTGTCGTCCGGGTCATCCGGCACAAAGCAGCGCCCGTAGCACAAATCGCCGTCGTTCGCGCGGATTTTCTTCGTGTTCGGGATGTAAACGTTCACCCGAATCGGAAACGGGTAATTCGCCCGCAGCCAGCGGACAAACGTATGCACTTCGCGGCGCAGGAACGGATGCACCTGCGGATGAATCCGGATGCGCAGCCCGTCGCGCACGACGGTTCGGTGCAGCGCCTCCGCCGAGAAGTGTTCAAGATTCCAGAGTTTGTTCATCTTACTTCATCCACCCGATTTCCGCCGCGAACGGGTTCACAAAGTCGAATGTGTCCAGTGTTGCATCCTGCGAAATCGTTTGCAGCACTTTCTCGTCCCAGTAGTCCCGGATGACGTACTGCCCGTCGTCGTAATCCACGAAGAACGAGAACCCGTCCGTCACATCGGTCACGACCCACGCGTCCGTGTCCGTCCATTCCGCCGTGATGTACAGCCACGCAAGGTCATCCAAATCGCCCGATTCGGCAAATCCCGGCGTGTCGTATCCGACTGACAGAAAGATAGCATCCCCCTCGTGATAGGTGTCCAGATACGCATTTTCCGGCAGGTTTGAACTGCGCGTGATGGCGTACGTCGCGCTGTCCGCGTCCCACACGGCGGCTTGCAGATACTTGTTCCCGTCCGCGTCCGCCAGCAGGAGCAGCACGCGCAGACTGCTGATGTCGCCCTGCACCACCGTGTCGCCATTGGTAAGCGACGGGTGAATCTGGTCTCCAAACTGCGGATTGATGACGTTCCCCCACTTCGGGACGATGAGTTCCTCCGCCGTGACCGCGCTGCCCGCCCGGATTTCGAGGGGCACACAGTCATCCACCGTGATAAACGTGCGCCCCTCCGCCGATGCCAGCGGCAAGAGCAGGACGAGCATCAGTAGAATCAGAAAAACCGTTTGCTTGCAGTGATTCATATGCTGCCTCCTTCATGGCACGTCAGATTCCGCCGTGCATCAGCCCGGAATCCAGTAATAATACCAGTCGTTATCCAGCTGCACCCGGTGATACCACGAGGGCACCTCCTCCGTGTCCGGTGCGTAGAGTATCCCCTGCGGAATGCCTCCCAGTGCCCGCCATGCCTGCTCAAAGCAAATGCAGCTGCCCACCTCTTCATAGATTTTCTCAACGCCCATCTCCGTCAGTGCGTCCGACGGCGTGTAAAAGGTCGTATAGCGCACCCGATAAGCATAATCGTCCCTGTCCGCCACGAAGGACTGGTAAGCGGGCTGATTTTGCAGATAGGTGTCCGACACCTTGTTCCGCGCATACGCCATCCCGATTCGTGACCAGAGCAGCCACCCGGCGACGGTAACAATCGCGATGCCCAGAATGATTGTGAGCGCAATCATCAGCCGTTTCATGCCGATACCAAGCGGTTCGCGCAGGTCATTCAAAAACTTCCGAAAGCGTTTCATGCGTTTTCCTTCTTTCTTCGCGTTCGCATCGCTTGGGTTGTGAGGAATTTTGTTCGCCTTTGATATATTCGCCGTGGGCGTAGGGAGTTCCTGCTCTTGGCAATACTGGGCGGCAGAATTTACAATTGCACCAAAAAGCAGCCGCAGTCCTCCAACACAGGAACTGCGGCTGTTTGCATTAATAATAGGGAATTTCTCTTACGCAATCGGGATTTTCACCGTGTCGCTGCGCTCGCCGTCGCTGATGGAAACCTCCACCGCGCCGCTTTCGCCTGCTTCCACCACCGCCAGCGCTTCGCCGTAGTAGGTGTCGGTTTCCGGCGTTAGGTAGCTGCCCGGATGGAAGGGGCATGCGCTGCCCGCCGCCAGCAGCTTGCCGCCGCTGACCGTGATGTTCACCATGCCGCGTTCCATCGGCTTCAATTCGCCCGCACGGTCGGTGTAGCGGATGCGGATGTAGCACAAGCGGCCGGGTTTCGTTTTCTTTTCCTCCGGCACGGCGCGCAGAACCGTGTCCGCCCCGGCCGTTTGCAGCTTGCAGCGCCCCAGCACGCGGTCAATCGCGTCATAGGACACGGCTTCCAGCGTGCCGGATTGGTACGGAATGGTGAATTTCGCCAAGCAGTCGTTCTTCAGCTGCTTCTCCGCCACCTTCTTGCCATTCAGCAGCAAAGCGACCTTCGCCGCGCGCGCGTAGACCTCAATGTGCGCCTTCTTGCCCTCGCAGCCAGCCCAGCTCCACGACGGCATGGCGTCCGTCATCTTCCATGCCGACGGCGAATGCTTCTCGCCGGAGAACATGACCGGGCGAACCGCGATGTACGGCCCGATTTCCTGCTCCAGCGCGACGCGGGTGTACAGCGCTTCGCCCAGCGGACGGCCGTTCAGGTCGATTCGCCCCGACCCCGCCGTCGTCCAGCCCAGCCCGCTGAACTGCGTCGCGTACGCCTTGTATTCCCACGACCCAACGCCGACTTCACCCAGATAGTCCATCCCCGCCCAGACGAAATCGCCCACCAGACGCGGGTTCTTCTTCGCCTGCTCGCGGAAGCGGTACGCATCGTTGCAGAACGTCTCGCTGCCCAGAATCAGCCGGTTCGGATACTTCTTCAGGTCGTGCTTGTAGCGGTAGATGCCGTAGTTGTAGCCCGCAATGTCCATGTTGGCAAACGCATCGCGCGTGCGCACGTCACAGCCGTGCAAAGTCGCGCCGCGCTTCATGAATTCGTCGCCCATCAGACCCGCGAGGTCATTGAAGAACTTGCTGCCGACGGCCTTCTTCTTCTGCGGCTGCACCCCGGCGGCGCGCAGCTTCTCCGCCTTTTCGGCTTCCTTCTTCGCCTTCTCGTCGCTGTACACGCCGAAGCCGATGGAGGACAGGAAGTTGAAGAAGATGTTGATGCCGCAGGTGACGGGGCGGGTATTATCCAGCGAATGCAGGTAGTCCGTCAGCTCGCGGGTGAGCTGGATGCCCTTCTTCTGCGCCGTTTCGCTGACCTCGTTGCCCGTGGAGTACAGGATGACGCACGGGTGGTTGTAGTCCTTGTCCACCATGTCGGCGATGTCCTGCTTCCACCACTTGTAAAAGTACGGCACATAGTCGTATTCCGTTTTGTGGATGTACCAGTGGTCGATGTACTCGTCCATCATCAGCATACCGAGGCGGTCGCACGCGTCCAGCAGCGCCTTCGAGCACGGATTGTGCGCGCTGCGGACGGCGTTGTAGCCGTTTTCCTTCAGCAGGCGGACGCGGCGCTCTTCGCCCTGCGCATAGCAGCGCGCGCCGAGGATGCCCTGGTCGTGGTGGATGCACGCGCCCTGCACAATGACGCGCTCGCCGTTGAGCAGAATGCCCTTTTTGCCCCACGAAAGCGTGCGGATGCCGAAGGTCTGCAAGTCCTCGTCGCTGCCGAAGCGGACGCGGCAGGTGTAGAGGTTCGGGTGCTCCACGTCCCACAGCTTTGCGTTGGGGACAGTGAGCGTCAGGGTGACTTCGCCCGTCGTGTCCGCGGCGGCGGATGCAGCCTGCGGCGTGGGGGAAGCCGTATACGCAGCAGTTCTACAAAGACAGGGTGTATCTGTACCACCCCGACACGCGCCCCGCGCCGACGGTGCGCACGGCGACTTCGACTGTCGCGGGATTGATGGACACCGTGCGGATGCGAACGCCGTTCAGGGCGATATGCTGCTGCTTATCCGCCGTCCACAGCACCACCGGGCGATAGATGCCCGCGCCGGAATACCAGCGGCTGTTGGGCTGATCGCTGTTGCGGGCAATCACGCGCAGCTCGTTTTCCTCGTCAAAGCGGACGCGGTCGGTCAAATCCGCATAAAAATTCGTGTAGCCGTACGGGCGCTCGGCAATCTTCTCGCCGTTCAGGTACACCTCCGCCAGATGGTACACACCCTCAAATTCCAGCATCAGCGTCTTGTTGCGCAGGGACTTATCCGGCGTAAAGCGGCGGATATACTCGTAGTCGCGCCCCTCGTACCAGCCGCCGTTGATGCCGTTTGCGGACAGCTCCGTGCGGGGTTCCGCCTGCATGGCGTCGTGCGGGATGGTGACGGGGACGAAGTTTTCCTGGCTGTCCAAATGGCGGAAGAGCCAGCCGGTGTTCCAAGCGGTTGCTTTCATCGGGAAAATCATCCTTCCTAATAAATTGTTTTAGGCAATACCGCACAAATGAGTTGGTGCGATGGCGAATGCATTTTTTGTCAGATGCGATTGCAGAAATCGAAGG
>OLRZ01001210.1_pt1 | contig 18186 bp, 14 predicted proteins | sample 1671931 | NCBI WGS metagenome assembly OLRZ01 (sample SAMEA3136627, study PRJEB25190) | human gut metagenome | reverse complement strand
GCAGACTTGCCGCAATCTTGTCCACAGTATCCAAGAATCCCATATCCATGGTCATATCAGCTTCGTCAACAACAAAGGTATGGGCCTTGTGGATAGCCAAGTCACCAGATTTAACTAGATCATAGATACGTCCTGGTGTCCCGATAACAATATGAGGTTGGGCTACCTTGAGTTTCTCAATCTGACGTTGCTTGTCTGTACCACCCACATAATTGACTACACGAATTTCAGTCTCAGAATGTTTGGCAATTTGTTTTGTCGCTTGGTAAATTTGTGTCGCCAATTCACGTGATGGCGCTGTGATAACAACTTGAACATCACCACTCTTTGGATTGAGTTTCTCAAAAATTGGCAAGAGGAAGGTATGTGTTTTCCCTGAACCCGTCTTTGATTCACCAACCAAATCACGACCTGAACGGACTACAGGAATTAATTTCTGTTGAACAGGTGTTGGCTCCTTAAACTTAATCTCGTCAAGAGCCTCCTGAATAAATGTTTTAAAATTAAAATCTTTAAATGACATATTTATTTACTTCTTTTCTATCTAGTCTATCCCTATCATTATAACAGAAAAAGAGCATTTCTGCTCTTTTCATTTATTTCATAACGTTTCCAAGAACCATCCAAAGGGTAATGGCACTTGCAAGTGCTCCAACTGTCCAAAGGAAAGCATCAACCTTCCACTCTGACCATTTGTCACCCTTACCTGAAAGACCACCCAACTCGAGGTGATGGTGGAATGGTGTCATACGGAAAATACGACGACCTTCACCATACTTACGCTTAGTGTATTTGAAATAGCTGACCTGTAGCATGACAGAAGCTGTCTCAAAGACATAAACCACACCAATCAAGAGTAGGGTCCACTCTACACGTAGGGCAATAGAGATAACCGCAAGCATAGCTCCAAGTGACAAGGAACCGACATCTCCCATAAAGACCTTGGCTGGCTTGTGGTTAAAGACGAAGAAGCCAAGAAGTGCCCCAATCATAGTGATAATGATAGTCAAGATAGCGAACTCACCCTTGACAAAAGCGATAATTCCATAGGCAATCAAGCTGATAACCACAGAGATAGAAGCTAAACCATCAATACCGTCTGTCAAGTTCACAGCATTTGAGAAACCGACAATCCAGAATAGGACAAAGAGAACATAAAAGACACCGAGATGAATGGTTAATCCACCAATAGCTAGGCTATCTGTCCCACTAGGGAGTACGTGGATAAAGTAGAAAAGCAAACCCGCAATAATCTGCAAGGCCATCTTTTGCCAAGGTTTAAGTCCCTCATTGATTTGACGGAAAATCTTAAGGAAATCATCAAGGAAGCCGATGATTCCATAAATCAAAATTACAAAGAGAATCCCTACTGTAGCACCATAGGCTTGGTGGCCCTCGCTAAAGACGTGGAAGTTAAAAATCAAGCTAACCAAGATGGCAACCACTAGGAAGACTGTCCCTCCCATAGTTGGCGTCCCAGCCTTAGCCAAATGCTGCTTCACATCTTCATGCATTTGTTGGCCACCGATTTTCTTGATTTTGTAGTAAGTAATAAAGTGAGGCATGGCGAGCACCGTCAACACAAAGGCGGCCACGCCTGCTATCAGACTCATAGTCATCTTAGTCTCCTAAAGTAATGGTAATCTTCTTGGTTTTAGACAGGGCTTTTCCTGCCGCAACACTTTGTTTGGTAACAGTCCCTGACTTGCCACCCTTGTAAGTAATTTTAATACCTTTCCATTTGGCAAAGGTTTCAACGTTCTTCTTGGTCCAACCATACATGTCTGGAAGTTCTGTGAAATCATTGGTCATGATAAGAATCTGTTCATTAGCCTTAATATTGGCTTTGGCATCTACAGAAACCTTCTCAATCTTATCACCAACACCCAGAACAATCGGATGAATCAAGTTTTGACGAAGGGTGTTAGCTGTCTCGCCCGGACTCTTACCGATAATATCGCCGGTTTGATAGCTCGTTTCATCGGTCTTTCCACCACCTTCAGAAACAGAGGTATCAAGCGTATCACCCATGGACATAGCTTCTTCTAGGACAGGGTTAACCACCGTCGCATAAAAATTATTATCCCAGGTCTTAGGTTCCTGAACTGTTACATACATAACATATTGTGGATCATCAGAAGGAACCATAGCTACAACTGAGTTGAGCGTTTCGTTGGTCCCAACTTTATAGGTTCCTGTTTTTTCATCGGCCACTTGGGCTGTTCCTGACTTAACCGCAACATCATAGTTACCAACCTTAATGATTGGCGAACCTTCAGACTTGTTGTACAGGGTACCAAACTCTGGGTCTGTACCAACAGAAATCATATAATTACGGGTCTCAGAAGCAGCCTGCTTGGAAACTGGCTTACCAATAACTTCTTTCTTAGCCGTACGAACAGTGCCTTGGTTAACATCTGCAACTTGTTTGATAAATTGAGGTTCCAACATAACACCATTGTTAGAGATAGCTGAAAAAGCACGAAGCATCTGAACCTGAGTCACTGAAATCCCTTGTCCAAAGGATGATTGCGCAATATTCACAGAGTTTCTTGAGACAACCCCTGAAGATTCACCTACCATCCCAAAACGGGTTGGAAGTCCAAACTTATAGAGTGATAGGTAGTTTGACCAAACCTTGTCTCCCATCTCTTGTTCCAACATGGTCATCAAAACGTTACTTGAATAAGAGAATCCTTGAGCAAATGACATGGTTCGGCCTGACGAGATACCTTCATTAATAGACCAGTCATTGATTTCAACATCATCAACCTTGATACCGTTGGCATTGCTATAGGTCGCATTCGGGTTGAAGCTTCCATTGTTAATAGCAGCTGACAAGAGCATGACCTTCATGGTTGATCCAGGCTCATACTGGGCTTCGTAAAGACGGTTAACCCAGTCATAGTTCTTCTTAGCCTGTCCCTCAAGGGTATCAGAATTATAGGTCGGACGTTGTGTCGTTGCAAGGATCTCACCTGTCTTAGCATTAACAACTGTCGCTGAAGCATTTACCCCTTTTGTCTGCTCCATAAAGGTATCCATCTGCGTTTCTAGGAAGGTTTGAAGAGGCGCTGACAAGGTTGTATAGATGTTCTTACCATCGATAGCTTCCTTGGTAATGGTTTCCGTACCTAGAAGCGTATTACCGTTTTTATCCTTCTCATAGATGGCCTCACCATCTGTCCCAGTCAAGAGGCTATTAAGCGAACGCTCCAAACCAGTTTGACCAATTAAAGAATATGAGCCGTCTTTTTTATTTTCAACAGCTTCGGCACGACCAAGAAACTCTGATGCGAAGGTCCCATTAGGGTACATACGTGACGTTGTTGCTTCAAAGGCCATCCCCTTAATTCCCGCATCTTTAAAGGCTTTCTCTAGTTCTTCTTTAACAGAGTAGGTGATTCCCTTCCCCTTTAGTCCAAAGGAAACCTGATAGGCACCCTTAGTACGTAATTGAGCCAAGGCAGCACTCTTTTCAATTCCTAGCTTATCCTTTAAAATATCGGCAACCTTGTCAAACTGACTATCTTGGACATAGAGTTTTTCTTGAGTCGCTGACACATAACTGGTCGACACGATAGCGTAAATGGCATAACTGGTTGAATCCTCAGCCAAAACATTTCCATTTCGGTCGTAAATCGTACCACGCTTAGCAGCCACTGTGGTCTTAGTGTTATAAGACTTAGCAGCCTGGGTCGACAAATCGACACCAAACTTACTGTCTGTCCCGATAATCACCACAAAGTTGATAATAAAGACGAAAAAGATAAAGATGCTGAGAACCATAAGGTTCTGACCAACGTGCTGTCGATTCTGGGCTGGCTTTCGCCTATCCCTAACGACATAGTTTAGAAATAAATGTTTAAGTTTTCTTAATCTGTTCATTGGCTATTTCACACTCTTAATACTATCGTTATTAATAGACAGGCCTGCCTTATTAGCAATCTCTTTAATACGGTCAGAGTTAGTCAACTCATTAACCGCCTGCTTAGCATTGTTAAGCTCTGTTTTTTCATCACTAATCTTGCTATTAAGGTCTGTGATTTGTTGCTTGATAGCCTGATTACGCCCTTGTAAAAATACAACAGCGATACTCATCACAATAGCTGTCAAAACAATTGCCGAATAGAAGGCCTTTTCCATACGCGTCATAAAACGAATATGGTTTCTAATGGCTCTATTAACAATCTGATGTTCCTTATTTTCCATAATTATTTCCTGATTTTTTTAGCCACACGCAATTTAGCAGAATGCGAGCGGTTATTAGCTTCTAATTCTTCCTGACTAGGTAGGATTGGCTTACGATTAACTAAGGCTACCTTAGGTTGGAGGTCTTCAGGAATAAAAGGTAGACCTTTAGGCACATCTACCGTACTGGCTTCCTTGAAAAGCTGTTTAGTCAATCGATCCTCCAAAGAATGGAAGGTAATAACCGAAATACGACCATCTACAGCAAGTAAATCCAAGGCCTCTTGAATAGACTCATCCGCAGCACCAAGCTCATCGTTCACTTCGATACGAATAGCCTGGAAAATTTGCTTGGCTGGATGGCCCTTCTTCTTCAATTCCTTAGCAGGCTTAGCTGATTTAATGATTTCTGCCAGTTCCGTCGTCGTCTCGATAGGTTTTACCTGACGCGCTTGCTCAATCTTACGTGCAATTTGTTTAGAGAACTTGTCCTCACCATACTTGAAGAAAATACGCACCAAATCGTTGTAAGGATAGGTATTGACCACATCATAAGCGGTCAAGCTCGCCTCCTCATTCATGCGCATATCCAGCTTGGCATCCTGTTTGTAGGAGAAACCACGCTCACGCTCATCCAACTGTGGGCTAGACACACCCAAGTCATAGAGAATACCATCGATTTCAGACACCCCCAAAGCTTCAAGGTTGGACTTGAGATTACGGAAATTATCTTTAATGAAGGTCACCATGCCCTTATCAATATAGTCCTTGAGACGCACTTGAGCATTATCAATAGCCTTTTGGTCCTGATCAAAACAGTACAAATGACCCTTTTCAGACAATTGTGACAAAAGATAAGACGAATGTCCTGCGCCACCCAAAGTCGCATCTACATAGATGCCATCAGGCTTGATATCAAGCATATCAACAGTTTCGTGCAAAAGAACGGTTACATGGTGAAATTCATTAGTCATAACTTTTATTATAGCACAAGAATAGAGAAATTGTCTCGCCTTGAAAGTTGTTAGGATGGCAAAAAAGCCAGACCCTAGGCCTGACTTTATGATTGATATATTGGTTCTCAAAAATTAATCCACTCTGTAAAAATAACTTTCCTCTGAAGGCATCCCATTCGTCGCTAAGATTCGATCCTTGCTACTGTCTCCAGCATTTGTAAAATCAGCGACCCGTTTAGGATAGAACTGAATGGGGGTATTACCTGTTGGATTGGAATCAACATAAGTTAGGTTGAACCCACCTGAGTCAGATTGTTTTGCACTCACTGAATCAATTGGGTAGGTATATCCCCAGAGTTCCAATTGTCCGTCCGAAGTAATGGTGATGGTCTTTCCATTTGAAGACTTCCATGTCCCTACAGCTGACTTGTAGTTACCATTTTTGAGTTCATCAGCCTTAAGGGCTGTCGAACTGGTTTGAGTTTGTGACACTGTGCTAGAACTACTATTACTTGAAGCACTGTCCAAGTCCTTCCAATCCCAACTAGAAAGATCTGCTTTTTCAGCACCCGAATCACTGTCCTCTTTTACAAGAGACTGACCATCACTACTAAAGCGGTAGCCTGCACCTCCACCAGCCATAGCACCAGCACTACCATAGTAGCTAAAGGTGTTATCCATGAGGTAGGCCAATGTCATACGCTCACCCAACATGCCCAGTTGTGGCCCCTCTGTCAGACGAACAACCTGACCACTATCCTTAGATATAGTGTAAATATCCGTAATCACATGTTCTTTAAAGAGTTTACCTGGCTTAAAAGCAAGAATCAACTCATCAACACCATTACCATCCAAATCATGGTAAGTATAGACCGTTGAGGCAGGACTTGTTTGAGAATTAGCATAGGTCACAATGAGAGAATTAAGTGAGGCATCCGTTTGGTTGTTGGCCACAGCCGTTTGGTACTTACTAATGATGCTATCATAGGCAGAGGTATCTACCTTTTTCTCTTGACTAGAGCTTGAACTTGTACTTATGCTAGAGCTTTCACTACTACTTGATTGTGACTGCTCTACTGATGAAGATGAAGTCGTCGAAGTCAACCCATTTTGCTGGTTTGAACAAGCTGCTAATAGGACTAAACTAGATAATCCTGTCACTAATGCTAAAATTTCTAATCCTAAATTCCTTTTCTCTAACTCTTATTCTGTTGTCCCAGAGCTGACATCTGCACTGTATGCAGGAGCTGTATAGCTTGAGGCATCACTATGTGATTCTGTATAAGTTGTTGGTGGCACATAGTTATACTGGGGCGCTTGATAAGTCTCTTGTGCTGAAGATGGTGTTGGGGCTGATACTACCGCAGGAGTAGAGCTTGCCTCTGTCTGACTAGCTACTTCTACCGTTGAGCTTGCTGACGACGATTCGCTCGAAGACTCACTTGACGTTGAAGAAGATGACGAAGAGCTTGAGCTAGATGCCTTGGGCTTGCTTGACGATGACTGCTTAGTCCCCACCTTAACTTGGACCTTAGCATGATTCTGCGCAGGCTGCAAAAAGACAATAGCCAATGCCAAAAGAATAGCCGGTAGGGTAAATGCCAAAATAAGGTAACGTTTTTCTTTTAAATGACGAAGTAGTTTCATAGAGTATTCACATTTCTTAAATATATTTTTAGTATCAATTAGTCTCAGATAAGATTATATCAGAAATATTAAAATGTGCAACATTAACATAAAACTTTTTTTGACATTAGAAAAACCAACTCAAAGAGTTGGTTGATTGTCATTATTGCTGTGGGTTATCGACGTTGTTCAATGGCACTTCTACTTTTGTTGGTTGACATAATAGAAAAATGAAGATAAAAATACCGACAAATGGGATTAAAGGAATAAAAATATACGGCCAATTATAGCCAGCATCACGTAAACGACGAACCGTTAGAGCAATACCAGGTAAAACCGCAGCAACACCATAGGCAAAAAAGATAAGTAGTAGGATAAGTGAAATAACAGCCAAAAAGCTTGATTCTGTCGCACTTGCAATGCCTCCAAAGATTGCGAGCAACACATAAAAAGTAATAACTGTTAACATATTTGCCAAATATGCAAACCAGTAATCTGAACGTGTTGAACGGCCCTCAAAATCTACATAGCCCTTCCAAAATTTTTTGTAGGCTTCAATCATAATAAAATCCCCCTTTTTTATGATACTCCCAGTGTAGCAAGAGAAGGGAAGATTGACAAATCAACTTAAAAACAGCCTAAGGAGGCTGTTAAGTAACTATCATTGCTGAAGATTATTAAAATTGTTGAAAGGAAATTCTACTTTTGTGGGTTGACAAAACAAAACCAACAGTACGATATCACCTATAACAGGCGCATAGCGTAAGAAAATCAATGCCCAGTGAAAACCGGCATCACGTAAGCGACGCACCTGAAGGGCAATAGATGGAATATAGTTAGCAAAACAATATAGCATTGCAAACCCATACAGTAAGCTGAGAATAACATGATAATGACTATTCGGACTATCAAAAACAGTTACAACTATAACTATGCTAAATAAAATGATACCTACAATAGTATTCGCTAAAACTGCCAACCAATAGTCTGAGCGAGTTGAACGTCCTGTAAAATCGACATAGCCCATCCAATACTTTTTATAAGCTTTAAACATGGCAAAATCTCCTCATCCTTGATACTACCAGTATATCAGAAGACCTGTCGTCTAGCAAACCAACTAAAAAAGCTCCTTCATGGAGCTTTATGGGTTATTCTCTAATTTGTCCTTGTCCGTTAATATAGAACTTGGTTGACGTTAGGGCCTCCAGTCCCATTGGACCACGGGCGTGCATTTTTTGGGTTGAGATTCCGATTTCAGCACCCAGTCCAAAGACGAATCCATCTGTAAAGCGGGTTGAGGCATTAACATAGACAGCTGCAGCGTCAACATCATCTTGGAATTGCTCCGCACGACTGATATCCTGAGTCACAATAGCCTCTGAATGCGATGTCGTGTAAGTATTAATCCAATCAATGGCCTCATCAAGGCTATCTACTACTTTAACAGACATGATATAGTCAAGAAACTCTGTCGCAAAATCTTCTGGAGAAGCTGATACAGCTTTTTCCATAAGTTTCAAAGCCGTTTCATCCGCACGGAACTCAACAGCCTGAACTTTTGAAATAGCTTTTTCTAAATGAGGCAAGAAGTCTTCCGCAATATCAGCATGAACAACGAGAGATTCTGCAGCATTACACACACTTGGTCGTTGGGTCTTGGCATTGATGACAATCTGTGTCGCCATATCTAAGTTAGCATATTTATCCACATAAATATGACAGTTACCAACACCCGTTTCAATGACTGGAACTTTGGCTTTTTCTTTAACCGTTTGAATGAGACGGGCTCCACCACGAGGGATGAGCAAGTCTACATACTTAGTCGCCGCCATAAGTTCTTCTGCTACCTCATGAGAGGTGTCTTCAACTAGCTGAACGGCATCTGCTGTGATACCTGCATTTTCCAAAGCCTTACGGGCTACTGTAACCAAGGCCTTGTTGGAATTGATAGCATCACGTCCTCCTCGGAGAATGATAGCGTTATTGGTTTTAAAGGCAAGGCTAAAGGCATCGATTGAGACATTGGGACGGCTCTCAAAAATCATAGCGATAACACCCATAGGAACACGCTTTTGAACGATTTTGAGACCATCCAGATTCGTATAGCCACGAACCACTTGACCAATTGGGTCCTGAAGGTCTGCCACCTGACGGACACCCTCAGCAATCCCTGCGATACGGTCTTCCGTTAAGAGCAAACGATCTTGCATAATCTCTGAAATACCATTTTCCTTGGCATTGGCCATATCCTTAGCATTTTCAGTGATAATATAGGCACTCTCAGCTACTAGAGCTTTAGCTACCTGATTTAGAAGGTCGTTTTTAGCTGCTGTTGATAATTTAGCAATCTGACGACCTGCCACCTTGGCCTGTTGGCCTAGTGTATCGATATATGTCATCTTAGTCCTCCTGTTTAAAGAGTGTACCAATCTTGGCTCCTTCTAGGACACGAAGGATGTCACGTGGATTTTCACCATTCATCAAAACCATTTGGCTATGATTTTCAAAAACCATCTGGGCAGATTTAATCTTACTCATCATACCACCCGTACCAAATTTACTACCAGCACCACCAGCTGAGGCCAGAATTTCCTCGGTAATCTCTGGGACATAGCTACGAAGGGTCGCATCCTCATAAACATTTGGGTTCTTATCAAAGAGCCCATCAATATCTGACAGCATGATAAGTAGGTCTGCACCAACAATCTTAGCAACGATAGCAGACAAGCGGTCATTGTCTCCAAACTTAGTCGCATGGTCCATTTCATCTACGCTGACAGCGTCATTTTCATTCACAACTGGGACAACTCCAAGCTCGAAGAGGCTCTCAAAGGCATTGATGGCATTGGCCAAACTCTCAGGATACTCGACCACATCACGGGTCAAAAGAAGCTGAGATACCTTGGTTTGGTAATGTGAAAAGACTTGAGAATAAAGGCTCATCATGGCCACCTGCCCTACACTTGAGACAGCCTGTTGCTTACCAACTTCTGCTGGGCGTTTCTCAAGGTCTAGAACATTTAGACCAAAGCCCATGGCACCAGAGGATACGAGGACAACCTCAATTCCTTTATTATGCAAGCTAGAAATAACAAAAGCTAATTGATCGATTTTTTCAAGATTAATTTTCCCTGATGGTAAAACCAGAGAGCTAGTCCCGATTTTGATAACCAGGCGTTTTACTGAGTCAAAATTTCGTTTCATGTTTATGATTATACACTAAATTCAGGTATTTTGACATATATAATGCATAAGTTTACATATTAAAGATTTTCAGTAAAAAAGAATCCCTCCAATCGGAGAGACTCTTTAAACAGTTTGTTCTAGGCAAAAAACATGGCTCTAATACGTTTCCAACGTCTGCGATCAACAAAGAGATAAACGATTAGGACAACTAAAGCTATAAGCCCAGATACTATAGCATTGACTACTAGGGCAATCCAGAACTTACTTGCAAAGAAGACAATACCTCCTAGCAAGGCAGCGATGAAAATTGTAAGAATAAAGATACCCATATAGAGCCACTGTCCGCCACCTCGATTGAAGAGCTGGGTAACTTCCTGCCAATTCACTTCCAACAATTTAAGGTCACGTTCAAAGTAATAGCCACCTACAAGATAGGTTGTTACGAGAAAACCAAGAGTGAAACTTGCTACCAAAATAGGATGGAGATGAGCCAAGAATATTAAACCAAGTCCTCCTAATAAGAGGGAAACACCGACTTGCAAGCTATAGAAAAGCCAAAACTTTTGACGAAGATAGTCACCCGTATTGATTGGCAGGCTACGAATAAAGTCAAAGTTTGTCCCCTCTAAGGATGTTGCTACACCAAGAAAACTTGTTGGTTGAGCTGAAAAGAAACCAAAGGCAATTCCGACCAAAAGCAGGAGTCCGAAATAGTCTGGACCCAGATCTTTCAAAAATACCGCACCCCCACCTAACATGATCATATATAAGACTGGTACCACATAGGTATTGATAATGAGGGTTGAATTCCCCAAAGTAGATAAATGATGGCGGATCAAGACCTGTCTTTGGCTTCGAGTAACAGCTTTGGCCTGAGGCTTTCTAGCCTTTTGGTTATAAATGGCTTCGTGGAAATAACGAGGCATTCTGACTTTATAAAACCAAAAGCCCAAGATAAGCACTAAGATAAGAGGAAGATAGAAATTTAGCAGAGCCTCTGGAGATAGAGGGGCAGCTACGACATCATAGTAACCTCTTAGATAAGGCAACAAGGGAAAATTGACATGCCCAGCACCCTTAATATAACCATTAAGAAAACCAACCATCATGATAGGGAACATAATCAATAGGGTTGACAGGGTCATCAAAATAGTCGAATAGAGCTTTTGACGAGAACTGCGAACAATCAGCGTTCCAATACTATTAGACAGAATCACTGAAAAAACGAGATTGATAAAGAGAGAAACGATAAAGGATAGCAGCCCCACGACTATCCCCAGCGGGCCAATAAATTGCCAGTAAGCTAGAATGAGAAGACTAAGGATAGGTACCATGAAGGTCATCCCAACCATAGAACCTGACAAGGTCTTGGCCAAAAAGACTTCTGATGGCTTTAAGGGAAGAGGCAGATAAGCCTTGCTATCCTTACTATCGTAAAAGGTACTATAGAGAGCCGTAAAAGTCTGGAGAAGCCCCATGACTGAAAATGTCAAAAGATATAGGGTTAAGACTCCAGGATTGGCCTTATAATCGACACCTACAAAAAGATAGCTATATACAACCGTAAAAATAATTAAAATCAAGAGTTGTTGTCTAAGCATGGCATTAACGATGGAGAAATTAGCCTTTTTCTTTTTCTCCTGACGTTTCTGTAGGTTAGTTACTGCTTGAGGATTTGCATAGAGGAGATTAATTTTAAAAAGCTCCCAAACATGGTTCCAGTTCATGACTATACCTCCTCAATCTTACGTCCAGCCATTTCCAGATAAATGGTTTCCAAATCCTTGTCAGGGTACTGAGACTTCAGTTCAGCTAGAGACCCTTGGAAGATGAGTTTTCCTTTCTTCAAAATAGCAATACGATCACAGAGCTGCTCAGCTACACTTAGAACGTGGGTTGAAAAGAGCACACTATTACCCTCCTTAGCGTGGTTACGCATGGCTTCTTTCAAATCATAAGATGCCTGTGGATCCAGACCAGTCAAAGGCTCATCCAAAACCCAAATCTGCGGATTAACCAGAAGAGCACCGATAACGACAACCTTCTGACGCATACCGTGAGAGAAGGAAGAAATGAGGTTATAGCGACTTTCCGTCAAGTCAAAGGTAGCCATAAGATTAGTCAAACGTTCCTCAACCTGACTAGCTTCCAAATCATAGATACGTGTCAAAAAGTACCAATAGTCATTAGCAGTTAAATTTAAGAATAAGTCTGGTGAATCTGGCACATAAGCGATTTTTTTCTTGATAGCATCACGATGTTGGCTGAGGGCCATATCATCGACGTAAACTTCACCGTAGCTAGCTTCAATGATAGACGTCAAAATGGAAATAGTCGTGGTCTTACCAGCCCCATTGTGACCAATCAGACCAAAAATCTCCCCATCTCGAATCTCGAGGTTAAGATCTGAGAGAGCATCCTTATCTTCATAACGTTTCGTTACGTGTTCAAAACGAATCATCTTTTATCCTTTCTTGAGAATCTATTTAACAATAGTCTCATTTTACGCTTTATATTAGATTGTAAATTAGAGTTATTACCTTGTTTTTTATGGACAATACTCTAAGAACACTGGCAATAGATTTAGATAAGGCTATTGCCTTACCTTCTCATTTATTGTATCATTTCAAAGGTACAATTTCAAGAAAACGTTTGTAAAAACGAGACAATTTTGCATTCGGTCTTTGATAATGCTAAACTTATAGTATTTAGAACAATAGGAGGAAAATCACTGGTGCCAACTGGAATTATCATCAACTCGCTATCTATTATCTTAGGAGGAATCGCTGGAGGGCTCTTCGGGGACTATCTCAGAGACGATTTCAAGGAAAATCTTAACCTTATCTTTGGTCTAGCCTCTATGGTTATGGGGATTAGCGCTATTATGAATATGGTTAATATGCCTGCGGTTATCTTTGCCGTAGTTATCGGTACCATCGTTGGGCTGGCCCTAAAATTTGGAAACCTCATCAACAAGGGAGCTGGGCTTATGGAAAAAGGCTTGTCCAAGATTACACCAAGCAAGCAAACAGGGTTAGCTCACGATGAATTTTATGCGCAGCTCTTGACAGTTATCGTCCTTTTTTGTGCGAGTGGTACAGGAATTTACGGGAGTCTTGAGTCTGGGATGACAGGCGATGCTTCTATCTTAATTTCTAAATCTATCCTAGATTTCTTTACGGCTATGATTTTCTCTTGTAGTCTAGGCTACATCGTCTCCATGATTGCCATTCCACAATTTATCGTTTTCTTCCTCCTCTTTGTGAGTGCTGGTTTCATTCTCCCTCTAACAACAAAAGCCATGATTGGAGACTTTAAGGCTTGCGGGGGCTTCCTCATGATTGCGACCGGTTTTCGTATTATGAAACTGCGTCAATTCCCAACAGCAGATATGATTCCAGCCATGATTCTGGTTATGCCTATTTCCTGGGCCTGGGTCAATTGGGTGGTGCCTTTGATTAGTTGACATTAGGATTAAACTAAACAAATACTGTCAGTCTAATGCTGGCGGTTTTTGTCTATTTTTTAGCTGTTATAGACTTGGATTATTAAAAAATAGTAATGTTCGTGGTGTTGAATTCTAATTTTTCTAACCTTGTTTAGACTGAGATGAGTTTGTTATAATAACCCTTGTAGGCCTAAGCAACCTACAAGATACTTTTTTTCATAACTATTTCCATCCTCTAATATTTTAACGAACTTACAATACTGATGGAAATCTATCAGAAAAGACTGGTGTGTGCACACCGGTCTTTTTTGGTGGAATTAAGACACACAAAAACCACTCTTTCACTATGAAAGAATGGTTATGTTATAGCTTATACTTCTACGACTTCCAAGTTTTTTCCACCTAGGAGAATAAGGTATTTGTCAATCTTATCTACTTGATAGGCTTGGCTAAGTGCTTTAGCATAGAGGCTCATTTGCCCTTTGTAACGTTCCTTAAGTTCACTAGGATGAGTGAAGCGGTCCGTCTTATAGTCAAAGAGGACAATACGGTCTTCAAGAAGAAGGTAGCCATCGATGATACCACGGACGACAAAGTCTTCTTTACTGGCGGGATCTTCTGCCAACATGGCAAATGGCGCTTCGCGGCGCAACTTATCACGGTTAGCTAGAATGAGCTTCCCAAGTTCGGTGTCAAAGAAGCCTAGTAGCTTTTCTAACTGCACACGCGCCTTGACTTGATCATCTGCGGATACCCGACTCAAGGCCTGTGTCAAATCTTGGAGGGTCACCTTGTTAGAAAGAATCAAGCGTTGCATGAGTTCATGGGTGGCTGAACCAACTGCAGCTCCAGTAACCTTCGTTTTTTGCCCAAAGTCTGGAAGCTCAAAGCTAGTGGTAGTCTCAAGAGGTTGCACTTCCTCTTTCTTGTCCATAATATCCACCCCTTCGGTATCCATAACAGGTTCGTAGAAGGCTTTGAGCTGGCTCGGCGTACGCACAGATGGCAGGTCAATCGCTGGTGCATAAAGCTGGTTGAGTTTTTCAACACTTTCTAAGACAGTTAGGGCACGCTTAATGTCTTCCGTCTGGCGATTGTTAGATAGATCATCAGCATCTACTGCTGCCTTGACTTCAACCTGTCCAATAGCCTCTGGCGTCAACTCCTCAGCCTCAACAAAGCGAACAGTAAACTTGAGATCCTTTCTCATGAAGGCAGTATCCAAAGCCATAACCCAATCCTGATAAGTAGCGATTTGGTCACGTAGAGCTACTGGTAAACGATTATTTTCAACATCCGTGCCAAATTGCTGGGTCAATTTCTCCTTACTGCCCTTACCAACTAGGTAGAGTTTTTTCTCTGCACGGGTCATTGCAACATAGAGCAGACGCATCTCTTCTGAGATACTTGCTCGGCGTTCTTCCCTACGATTTTCCTGGAAGGTTAAGGTCTCGAGAACAACATTTAACTTAGGCAAATTGGTATTTACCTGGTCTTTGAGGTCAGCTAGATACTTAATACCAAGCCCTTTTTCACGATTGATAATATACTTACCGCTCAGGCCATCCTTGCTGTGACCAATGAACTTGCGATTCATCTGCAGGACAAAGACATACTTGAACTCTAGCCCCTTGGACTTGTGAATGGTCATGAGGCTAACGGCATTTTTGGGAACCAAGTCTGTCACTTCCTCTAGGTCGTTACCGCTAGAAATGATTTTATCAATCATACCAATAAAACGAGAAAGTCCCTTAAAGCCAGTCTTTTCATAGGCATTGGCACGCAAGGCAAGGGCATAGAGATTGGCCTGGCGTTGCTCAGATCGTGGAAGACTGCCAACATAATCATAATAGAAACGATCGTCGTAAATCTTCCAAATGAGGTCGTAAAGCGAGTGCCACTTACTGTAATCACGCCAATCTGCCAGAGTCTCAATGAAGAGAGTCAACTTGGCCTCCAGTCCTTGCGTCACGACTTCTGGATGAAGTCCTGATTTAGTATGAGCTGCAAGAAGCTTGTCATAAAATTGTCCTTTGTCAGCCTGGACAGCGATCCTAGCCAGGTCGTCCTCGTTGAAGTTAAACATCGGTGAACGAAGGAGGGCAACCAAGGCATAGTCATTGAGAGGATTATTGATGGCACGAAGGGTGTCCAACATAATCATAACTTCTAGTGACTCTAGGTAGCTTGACTTGTACTCGTCAGGTACCAAGGGAATTCCGTGCTCCTCAAAGCTTGCCATCAAGTCCAGATAGGTGTTGCGAGTTGGTGCTAGGAGGGTAATATCCTCAAAACGTACACCTTGCTTATGAAGTTTGATGATTTCTTTGATAACCAAGGAAATCTCGCCGCTACTAATAGGTTGATCAGCACTTTCCTCATCAGGAGTCACACTTGCTTCATCACTATTGTAAATCAGAACCTCTGTCTCATTTTCAGGATGGGGCTCTTTTTGCTTCTGACTACCTGCTACCAACATATGAGTCTTGTCATAGAGGATATCCCCGATTTCCTGGTCCATGAGGTGGCTAAAAACACCATTTGTCGCATCAAGGACTTCAGATTGACTACGAAAGTTCTCCTTAAGGAGAATCAGCTTACCTGCATCTGGATTTTCAAGGAAGAGCTGGAACTTGCCATTAAAAATCTGAGGGTCTGCCTGACGGAAACGATAGATGGATTGTTTGATATCTCCCACCATAAATCGGTTGTGGCCATTAGAGAGGAGCTCCAACATGCGTTCTTGGGTATGGCTATTGTCCTGATACTCGTCTACCATTACTTCATGGTAACGGTCACGGTAGCTAGCTGCCACCTCTGGATTTGCCTCCAAAATACGGATGGCAAAATGGGCAATATCCGAGAATTCAAAGGCATTTTCCTGAATCTTGGCCTGTAAATACTGGTCCGAAAAATCAAGTACAAAGGCCTGAAGCAACTCCAACAGAGGTAGGATGTCATCATTATGCTTGGTCAAAACCTCAAGAACGGTGAGCTGGCTATCAACCTCTCGCAACTGGGCCACAAACTCATTTTTGGTCTTGTTGTAAGCTTCCTTGTAGGCCTTGAGTTCCTCGTCTTTAGGACGGGTCATATTGGTCAAACCAGTCCCTCCTGACAAAGTCAAGAGTTGTTTGAGCAAGTCCTCCATATCCGTTTGGTCATTGGCCAAGGCTCCTTCAAGAAGGCTAATGGCATCTGACACATTATTTAGATATTTGGCCTTGGCAAATTCACGCTGAGCTAGACCTAGATGGTCTCTTAAGAAGTCTAAGAAATCAGCCAACAAGCCATCTTTGAGACCCTCTAAAAGCTCAGCTTTAGCCTTTTCTGGATTGGCCTCTGCCTGCCCTTTTAAAAGATTTTGACGCAGCCATTTTTCTGGGTCTGCAGTGGCTTGAGAAAAGCTATAAACATCGTAAACCAGGTCACGAAAAGCCTTACTAGTCTTGCCATTTCCTGCGAAGTTGCGGACCAATTTTTGGAAAAGCTGGGCATCCTTTCCTTGCATGTAATCATTGAAGAGATCAGCATAAACCTCATTTTTCATAAGTGTCTGCTCGGCAGGATCTGTCATAATGCGGAAAATGGGTGACACACCCAGGAGATAGCCATACTGATTTACCAATTTCTGGGTAAAGGCATCCATAGTTCCAATATCAGCCGTCCCAATCTTGGCAATCTGGTCTGAAAGAAAGGCACGCTCTTCATCTGTCTCTACCTGTCCAAGCTGCTCTATCAGACGTTTTTCCAGACGCTCTTTTAACTCACCTGCAGCCTTTACCGTAAAGGTTGAGATAAAGAGTTGGTCAATACCAACGCCACGTCCAATCATATCAAGGATACGCTCAACCATGACAAAGGTTTTTCCTGATCCAGCCGAAGCTGACACAAGAATATTGCTACCATTACTGTAAATGGCCTCAATCTGCTCAGGTGTTAACTTGCGTTCCTTGTCAGAAGCTGCTTCTTGGGCAATGCGTTCCTTAATCTCTGTTGGACTTAAAAAAGCTTTAGTCAACATGGTTGTCCTCCTGGTCTTTTTTGTCTACTCTCACAGCATGATCAATGACTGGAAAGGAGATAGTATTTTCAGAAACTTGCATCTGATTCTCTTCCTCAGTTTTTGCCATCAACTCCAAATAGGCTTCCTTCTTGCCCTTTTTGGGTAAACGCAAGAGTTTACGAGCCTGTCCCATGTGGCGGTCGGCCTCGAAGTGAGTAATAGACTTGATTTGATCCCCTTGAACAGACTTGCCATCCTCAGTATAAGGATTGATCGCAAAATTCCCACTTCGAATAACTTCAGCAGCACTCCTAAAGAGCTTAATATTGTAGTCCAACAAGGTTTCTAAATCCTCCTTGTCATAGGTGACAGTCTTTTGCAGATCATAGTTTCCACCAGTCAAATGCTCCGTTTCTGAAGCCACAAAAAGTCCCTTATAAGTCAATTCCTTATGAGCCTGAGCCGCTAGCTTTTCCAAACCAATCTGAGCTAGGTTAAGCTGTGGGACCTGCATGTGAAGATACATAGCCCCAAAAAGTTGATCAGCATCAACCTTATAGGTTTGACGGAGAGCCTCCAGATAGGTCACCAATTGCGGACTTAGGCCATTGTAGAATTTCTGAATATCAAAGACATTTTTACCTGTTTTATAGTCAACAACACCCAGAGCACCATCTGTTAAACGGTCCACTCGGTCAATAATCCCTGTAATCTTGATGCTATTTGCTAAAAGCAAGTCAAACTTAGCTTCCTCACGCTCAACTTTAACGGCC
>OLRZ01001199.1_pt1 | contig 18240 bp, 18 predicted proteins | sample 1671931 | NCBI WGS metagenome assembly OLRZ01 (sample SAMEA3136627, study PRJEB25190) | human gut metagenome | reverse complement strand
TGATAAGTTAGTTGAAGAACACAACAAACGTACAGATTATAAAGTGTACATACACGTAGATGCTGCTTCAGGTGGACTTTATGCACCATTTGTTGAACCACATCTTAAGTGGGATTTTCGATTAAAAAATGTCATTTCCATCAATACATCAGGTCATAAGTACGGTCTCGTTTATCCTGGAGTAGGTTGGGTATTATGGCGTGATAAGAAATATTTACCAGAGGAGTTAATTTTTAAAGTAAGCTATCTTGGAGGAGAATTACCAACCATGGCTATTAACTTTTCTCATAGCGCGGCTCAGCTGATAGGACAATATTATAATTTTGTACGCTATGGTTTTGATGGATACAAAGCTATACATGAAAGAACGCATAAAGTAGCGATGTATTTAGCAAAATCAATTGAAAAAACAGGTTTATTTGAAATTGTAAATGATGGTTCACAACTTCCAATTGTATGCTATAAATTAAGAGAAGACAGAAATTGTGACTGGGATTTATACGACTTAGCCGATCGTTTATTAATGAAAGGATGGCAAGTGCCAGCCTATCCTTTACCAAAAAACTTAGAGGATAATATTATAACGGATAGTAATTCGAGCGGATTTTGGAATGAATATGGCATACAATTACGTGCAAGATATGCAAGAAGCTATTGAATTTTTGAATAAGGCACATCTTAAATACCATAATAATCCTAAAAATAAAGTATATGGATTTACACATTAAAACAATCTCTTTTTTACAAGCCAAACCTATTTTCGTTAATTAATAACAAGAATGAATACATAACAAAAAAGACGAGAAAAATCTCGTCTTTTTTGAGAAGGTTTACATTAAAGCAAAGATAAACTCTGAGTATAGCACAACCATAATAGTAAGTTATTCCGAAAGATATTCTTTCAATCTCTCCATAGCAATCTTAATCACTTCCATTGAAGCTGCATAGGACAAACGGACATAACCTTCACCATATTGGCCAAAGGCTGAGCCTGGAATGAATGCTACATGTTTTTTCTTTGCAAAATCATATAAAAATTCAAAAGAATTGCTGTTATATTCTGCTGGAATTTTGGCAAAAATATAGAAAGCCCCGTCTGGCTTGATAATTTCAAAGCCAAGTTCAGTCATCTTCTCAATAATGTAATCCCGCCGTTTGAGGTATTCGGCTTTCATTAGCTCAGCATCATTTTTTCCTTTACTCAGAGCTTCAACTGCTGCCCATTGCGATTGTGTTGAGGCAGAAGTAACCAGATATTGGTGTGTTTTTACAAGCTGATCAATCAAGTATTTTTGTGCAAAAATCAGCCCCATTCGCCAACCCGTCATCGCATGTGATTTTGAAAGGCCATTAAGTACAAAAGTTTGATCACGTAAAAAGGTCGAAATAGAAGTATGTACATGTTGGCTATAGTTAATTTCAGAATAAACTTCGTCAGAAAGGACAAAAATTTCATGTTTTTTGATGATTTCAGCAAGTGTTTTAAGTTGGGCATGAGTGTAAGTTATGCCCGTTGGATTTGAAGGATAATTAAGGATGATAGCCTTGATATTCTCGGTTTCGTTCAATACTTGCTCAAGTTTTTCAGGAGTTAAGACAAATTTATCAGTTGTGGTATCAATCTCGACCAATTGACCGCCAGCTAAGCTTACTACAGGCGCATAACCTGAGTAAGCAGGTGCTGGGATTAGAACTTTATCGCCAGGTTCAATAATTGAAAGGAGACAAGTAGCAATCGCCTCTGTGACACCAACTGTGGTCAAAATTTCTGTTTCAGCATCGTAATGTAAATTGTATTTTTCAGCTACAAATTGACTGGCTGCATGACGGAGTTCAATCAGGCCACGCATGCCAGTATAATGACTTTCATCGGCATCAATCGCATCAATTGCAGCTTTTTTGATATGTTCAGGTGTCGGAAAATCTGGTTCACCAAGTGTCAAACTCAAGATATCACGTCCTTGAGCTTTAAGAGCTTTAGCACGCGCACTGGCAGCTAAAGTAACACTTTCTTCCATTTGTAATACACGATTTGATAATTTTGTCATTTCATTATAGTCCTTCCACTTTAATAACCTGACCTGAGATAAAATCAACCAGATAATACTGGGTTCCTGACTTCACTTCCCAAATAGGAGTTTTGCCATATTTTCCTAGGTGGACATAGGATATATCCTTAGCACCATAGGCCTTAGCAGCTTTCTTGGCCACTGACTTACTTATACCATCAGATTGCTTGTAGATATCAACCACACCTGAATCAGGACTCATGATAACAGCCAGCTTCTCACCTTGACTAGACTTTCCAAGAAGTCCGTAATAGGTAGCCTCACCATGGTAGATATCAAATTCAGTAACAGTCTTAATATCTGCTTTGCTCTCTGCTATGGCAATAACCTTCTTTTCGGCGTCTACATAAGGCTTAGTCGCTACAATAAGAATAGCAGTCAAAGAGGCAATTAAGGTCACAACGATTACAATTATTCCAAAAATGAACTGTTGCTTTTTTGTCCAAGGTGAACGTTGTTTACGCATAATGCCTCCTAAAAAAGTTTCTGAATTTATTATATCAGAAAATGATAAATCTTTACATAGCAATATAGCTAGTATTGAGCAATTAAGTCTATCTTTTTTATAAGTCAGTAAAATTCATAAAGCCTGAGTAATCATAGAAAAGGTTAGTTTGAAAAAGTTAACTTTCTTTTTCTAAGAAATCCTGAATATCCTCTTTGACTTCCTCGAACTTAGCGTGCTTAAGCGCCACTTCTTGTGTGACTTCTTTTAGAAATAGTTTTCCATAACTCTTAACGAGCGGGCGATTATCCATAAGAAGAATAGCCGAGCGCTGTTCTGGACGTCTTTGAGCACGTCCAATAGCTTGTTTAAAACGTAAAACCGTCATGGGAAGACTGTAACTATCAAAGGTGCTCTTTCCTTGCTTAGAAAACCAAGATTCAATCTTTTGATAGAAAGGATCCTTAGGATTGTCAAACGGCAGACGTGCAATAACCTCGATTACCTTATCTTGTTGGGCAAAGTCAACACCTTCCCAGAACGACCCCATACCCAGAAGGAGATTGGTCTCACCTCTGTCAAAACGTTTTTTGACATTAAAAGCAGTCCCATTTTTCTCTTGAGTTAGGTGACGAACTTCCCTATGATCCAATAAATCTGAAACAGCCATCATACTCTTTCGAGACGTGAATAGTACTAAAATTGGATATTCCATTTCAGATAGCTTCTGGAGACGCTTTGCAAGAGCAACTTCATACTCCTCCTCAGAAGAAACTCCAATCATAGGCATGCTTTGATCAATCCAAATAGCTTGATTGGGTAAAGTATCCATTGGGAGGCTAACCTTGCGTACTTGATCTAAGCCCAACAAATCAGCCACATCTACATCAGGTCCCACATCAATAGTTGCTGAAACAATTATCACTTTTTGGGCACTTGGTAGATAAGCAGAAAGCTCTAAGAGCTCTTTGCGTGACGCCTTTAAATAAGTCACACGATGTTCCTGATAATAATCTGTTTCAAGCCAGAAATGGCTGTAAAGCGGTGTCTTCAGTGGAGACAACATCTCCATCAAATCACTTTCACCTTCCAGTTCAGAAATGGTTTGTAGCAAACGATCTAATTGCTGGCGATTATACTGCTTCTGAGGAAATTGTTGATGTTCTTGGATTAGATGGCTAACTTCAAACTGCAAATTTTCGAGCAAGCGTTGTTGAAGTAAGGTTTGACTACCACTATCAAGAATTCGATGAATATGTTGCAAAAGGACCGTAAGATTGACTTGATGACGTGAAAATTGTTCCAAAGCCAGCACCATTTTTTGTCCCTCATCAATCACAAGAGTCTTTCCTCGAACAAAATCATGATCATCTTCCATACGAGTCAACAGATAAGCATGGTTGGTTACAACTACCCTAGCTTCCTGAGCTTTTTGGTAGGACTGTTGCCAAAAATCATATTCAGCAAAAAGACTGTCAGCTTTTAACTTACCATCGTGCTTAATCTCATCAAAATAAGCCATATAGCGCTGTTTCTGTCTGATTTCGTCAAGATCCCCTGTCTCTGTTTCAGTCAACCAAACCAAAAGTTGCATTTTGTAACGATTAACCAAACGGTTACTATCCTGACGAAGTAAAGTTTGGTAGAAGGCATCTAACTTGATATAATTCTGAGGTCCTTTGAGACTATGAAAGTTAATATTAAAGACATCCGATAATGCTTTAGCTTCCTGATTCATAATCTGATTTTGAAGGAGCTTGGTCGGAACAGCCACCACCACTTTATCTACATCAGATTGCGCCAACAAGGGAAGCAAATAGCCATAGGTTTTCCCAATTCCAGTCTGAGCCTGAATCATGGAAATATCAGTATTATCAAGCTCGCTTCTAACTGCCTCAGCAAACTCTCTTTGTTTAGGTCTTGATTCCAAATCTAAGAGTGCAATATTGGTATCAAAATCTTGAGACAGTTTTCGTTCCGCCTTATAAGTCAAAGGTCTACGAAGAACAATTCCAGATTCTTCAAGCATGACATATTCTTTTGAAAGGCCTAAATTTTGACCTCTTATAGCATCACGAATAACCAATTCAGTCTCAAAAAGAAGACTATCTGAAAAGGTCAAAAGCATCTCAATGGTCTGTCTAGGTAAGCTAGCAATCTTATCCATCAAATGAAACAAAAGCTGTCCGGTCGCTCTCGCATCTTCAATAGCGGTATGGGCCTGAGCTAGGTCAAGATTAAGAACCTTGGATAAATGAGATAGCTTATATTGTTCTAACGTCGGATAAAAGACTTGAGCCAATTCGACAGTATCCACACGAGGAGTTCTTAGTTCGAAGCCCTCCATGAAAAGTGTCTCAGCAAGCAAATTAGCGTCAAATTTAACATTATGGGCAACAAAAATACAGTCCTCAATCAGTTCAAAAATGGTTCTAGCAATTTCCGAGAAATCTGGGGCTTGAGCCAACTGCTGATCGGTAATCCCTGTTAAATGAATAATGTGATCATCGAGTTCTTGGTGTGGGTTAACATCACTCGCAAATTCGTCAATCACCTGACCATTTTGCATGATGACAATTCCCACCTGTATAATACTAGTCGTTGACGAAGCGGAGGTTGCTTCCAAGTCAACAATGGCATATTTATTCGTGTTTTTTTCACTCATAGTGACCTTATTATAGCATATCCAAAGCCCCAAAAAAAGATAAAGCCATCATTCTGATATTGGAAAAAGCCTGAAATTCGTGCTACACTAGAGCTATGAAAATAAGACGAATTTTAAATCCTGTTGCCCAGGAAAACACCTATATTTTAGAAAACGATACAGCCTGTCTAGTCATTGATCCAGGAAGTGATACTTCTAGTATCTTAGCTGAACTTAAAGCAATCGACAAACCGGTTGCTGCTATCCTTTTGACACATACACACTACGACCACATTATGAGTGTTGAGGCAGTCCGTCAGGCATACAATCATCCTCCTGTTTACGTTGCTGAAGCTGAAAAAGACTGGTTGCTGAATCCTATTGATAATTTATCTGGACTTCCACGTCATGACGATATGGAAGACGTTATTGTCAATCCAGCAGAATACTACTTCGATTTCACTCAGGACTATAACATCGAGGATTTCCAGTTTAAAGTTGTTCCAACCCCAGGACACTCTATTGGAGGTGTTTCTTTTATCTTTGATAAAGAAGAAACTGTATTTTCTGGTGATGCCCTCTTTAAAGAAACAATTGGACGCTGGGACCTTCCAACAGGGAACCACGAACAATTACTCACTAGTATTAAAGAGCAACTCTTTACACTTCCTAACCACTACAGAGTTTTCCCAGGTCATGGATGGGACACCACTATTGGTCATGAGAAGGTCTTTAACCCACATTTTTCATAAAAAAACAAAAGCTTGTCGACACCAACTTTAGTAAGTATTGACAAGCTTTTTTTCTCGAATAAAAAGAAGGCCGATAGACCTTCTTATCTGAAACACTGTAGTGTGTTTATTTAGATTTGATATAGTTAACACCATCTGCTTTAGGTGCAACGGCTTTACCGAAGAAAGCAGCCAAGACAATAATTGTCAAGATATATGGTGCAATTTGCAAATACACATTTGGTACATGTGAAATAAGTGGAAGCTGTTTTCCAATGATTGCCAATGATTGTGACAATCCAAAGAACAAACTTGAAAGCATAGCCCCGATTGGACTCCATCGACCAAAAATCATAGCAGCCAAGGCGATGAAACCAGGACCTGCAATTGTTGTAACAGCAAAGTTGTTAGAGATGGATTGAGCATATACCGCACCACCAACACCACCAAGGAAACCTGAAATCATAACGCCATAGTAGCGCATACGATAAACGTTAATACCAAGTGTATCCGCTGCCTGTGGGTGCTCACCAACTGAACGAAGTCGCAAACCAAAGCGTGTCTTGAAGATAAGCCACCATGATGCTACTGAAACCAAGATAGCAACATACGCTACCAAAGAAACATTAGTGAAGAAAACTTTACCCAAGAAAGGGATATGATCCAAGATTGGGAATGATACAGTCTTAAAGTTATGACTGATAGCAGGTGTTTGACCAGCACCATAGATAACACGTGTCAAGAAGACCGCCAAAGATGGTGCGATAAGGTTCAACACTGTACCAGAGACAACATGGTCAGCACGGAAGTTAATTGTCGCAACCGCATGGAGCAATGAATAGAGAACACCAATCAGACCTGCTACAATCGCAGCAATCCAAGGTGTCGCATTTCCAAAACTTTCTGCAAAAGTCAAGTTAAAGAGAACACCTGCGAAAGCACCAATTACCATAATTCCTTCAAGGCCGACATTTACGATACCGCCTCGTTCAGAGAAAGTTCCACCGATACTTGTAAAAATCAATGGTGCTGAGTATTTCAACATAGAGGCAACGATCAAGGCTATAATTGTAATAAAGTCCATATTAGTTCTGTCCTCCTTTAGCTTTCACTGATTTATGACGAGGGCGAACCCAATATCTAATGATGTAGTTAGCACCAACAAAGAAGATAATCAAGGCTGAAACAACATCAATGATTTCAGGTGGCACGCCAATCATACCACTCTTACCAATAGACAAGACACCATAAAGAAGGGCGGCAAATGGAATACCGATAGGGGAGTTAGATGCTAACAGCGCAACCGCCATACCGTTCCAACCGATAGCCAATGAAGCGTTTTGAACGAAGACATTTTGGAATGTACCAAGTCCTTCTACTGTTCCTCCAAGACCACATAGAGCACCTGAGATAATCATTGACATGATAATAACACGTTTAGATGACATCCCTGCATACTCTGATGCATGAGGATTAAGACCTACAGATGTAATTTCAAAACCAGTTGTTGTTTTCTTAAGCAAGAACCAAACTAAGAAGGCAGCTGCAAGAGCCAGGAAGAAACCAATATTGAAACGCGAACCACCAGTTATTTGAGATAAGAACTCTGTTTGATAACTAGCTGAGGCTACAACCTTGTTAGATGCTTCTGAAGAACGCAACATATCAGCTGTAAATCCAAAGCGAATAATATTGTTTGCCACATACAAAATGATGTAGTTCATCATGATGGTAACAATGACCTCACTAGTTCCCAAGTAAGCACGAAGAATACCCGGAATTGCACCAGCGATACCACCAGCTACTAGACCGATGATTACTGTACAGAAAACTGAAACTACTTTTGGTAATTCTGGAAATGATAATGCAAACCATACAGCCGAAGTCCAACCTGCTAAAGCCTGACCAGGCAAACCAACGTTAAAGAAACCAGCTTTAGATGCTACAGAAAATCCGAGTGCGATAAGAATCAAGGGACTCATGGCACGAAGAATTTCACCAATATTTTTCAATGAGCCGAAGGCCGTTGTTAAAAGATCATAGTAAGCCCAGAATGGATCGTAACCAAAGATTAACATCAATACAGCCCCGATCAACATTCCCAAGAGGACAGCAATTAAAGGAACTGCCCAATTTTGTGTTTTTTTAGACATTTGCTTCCTCCTTATTCAATTGTCCACCAGCCATAAGAATACCAAGATCTTGCTTATTCGTTTCAGCAGGATCTAGAATACCCTGAATTGCGCCATCATAGATAACCGCAATTCTGTCTGACATATCAAGAATTTCATCCAATTCAAAGCTGACAACAATGATAGCCTTACCTTTATCGCGTTCAGCGATAATACGTTTACGGATATACTCAATGGCACCAACATCAAGACCACGAGTTGGTTGACTTACAATAAGAAGTTCTGGGTCACGGTCAATCTCACGAGCGATAACAGCTTTCTGTTGGTTACCACCTGACAATTCACCACCAGCAATTAATTCTCCCGCACCACGAACATCAAATTCTTTCATCAATTCACGCGCTTTTGCATTGATGACACTATAGTTCAAGATACCATTCTTAGAATTTGGTTCTTTGTAGTAGGTTTGAAGAGCGATATTTTCAGCAACTGTCATTTCAAGGACCATACCATCACGGTGACGATCTTCAGGAATATGACCAACACTCATTTCAGTAATCTGACGCGTTGTCTTATGAATAATCGATTCACCCTTGATGGTAATATCACCTGACTTAACTTTACGAAGTCCTGTAATCGCTTGGACAAGTTCTGTCTGACCATTGCCATCGATACCGGCAATACCGATGATTTCACCAGCACGAACATCTAATGACAGATTTTTCACAGCTGGAATTCCACGGTTCTCGTTAACCACCAAATCTTTAATAGAAAGAACAACTTCTTTCGGATTTGAAGGAATTTTCTCTGTTTTGAAGGAAACCTGATGGCCAACCATCATTTCAGCCAAGTCAGCATTTGTTGACCCTTCAATCGTTACTGTATCAATTGATTTACCACGTCTAATAACAGTGACACGATCAGATACTGCACGGATTTCATCCAACTTATGTGTAATCAGAATAATCGACTTGCCTTCCTTAACCAAGGTCTTCATAATGTTTAGAAGTTCAGTAATTTCAGACGGAGTCAATACCGCAGTCGGTTCATCGAAGATCAAGATATCAGCCCCACGATACAGAGTCTTAAGGATTTCAACACGTTGTTGAGCACCAACAGAGATATCTGCTACTTTGGCAGTTGGATCTACTGCAAGACCATATCTTTCAGAGAGTTCGGTAATTTCCTTAATAGCCTTCTTCATATCAAGGACTCCACCAGCTTTGGTTACCTCACTACCCAGGATGATATTCTCAGCAACTGTAAAAGCTTCAACCAACATAAAATGTTGGTGAACCATCCCAATCCCCAGTTTCGTTGCTTTAGATGGTGAATCAATCGTCACCTCTTGTCCTTTTACCTTAATGGTTCCGCTCGTAGGTTGCAAAAGACCTGAAAGCATATTCATTAAAGTCGACTTACCTGCACCATTTTCACCGAGGAGGGCGTGGATCTCTCCTTGTCTCACATCAAGATTGATATGATCATTTGCCACGAATTCACCAAATTTTTTGGTAATATCGTGCATCTCAATGACATTTGGCTTCGTCATACAATCTCCTTTCAAGAATAATTTTTATTTCAGCAAAGGGGATCATTTACTGCTTCCCTTTGCTGAGACAAAAATTGTCTCAGTTTAAGCTCTATAAAGACTTATGCTTAACTATTATTTGCTAAGACCATCAGTTGGTTTCAATTCACCATTCTTGATTTGTTCTTTAGCTTTTTCTACTGCATCCTTGATATCTGAAGGAAGATTAGACGTTACAATGTCAACACCACCGTCTTTGATACCGTAAGTTTTAGTTTTACCACCTTCGAATTTATCGCCTTTGACTTGTCCGTTAGCGATATCTTTAACAACTGTACCAACTTGTTTGATTGTTGAAGTCAAAACAAAGTTAGATTTTTTCTTGTCTGAAGATGTGTAATTACCTTCTGCTGTTTGGTCACGGTCAACACCGATTACCCATACTTTCTTATCGCTGTCAGCATCAAGTTTTTCGTTAACATCTTTAGCAGCTGTAAAGACACCAGTACCAGTACCACCAGCAGCTTGGTAGATTACGTCAACGCCTGAAGCGTACATTGTTGAAGCGATTGTTGTACCTTTAGCTGCATCAGAGAATGATTCAGCATATTGAACTTGTACATCGATGTCAGGTTTTACTGACTTAGCACCAGCTGTGAAACCAGCTTCAAAACGTGTAATTGTGTCTGATGTTTGACCACCGATGAAACCAACTTTATTTGTTTTTGATTGCATTGCTGCTGCGATACCTGCAAGGTAAGCACCTTCGTTATCGGCAAACAAAACGCTCTCAACGTTCTTTTGATCTTTAATAACATCGTCAATGATTACATAGTTCACATCTTCGTGTTCTTTAGCTGCATCTGCAACTGCATCATGAAGAGCGAAACCAACACCAAAGATGAGGTTGTAGCCTTGACTTTGTGCTGAAGACATGTTTGTTGCAAAGTCAGACTCTGAACCAGATTGGAAGTAAGTGAAGCCAGAATCTTTTTTAAGTTTGTTAGCTTTACCCCATGCTTGGAGTCCTTCCCATGCTGATTGGTTAAATGATTTATCATCTACCCCACCAGTATCTGTAACGATAGCAGCTTTAACTTTTGAATCAGCTGATGATCCGCCACGTCCGCCACGTGCACATGCTGCAAGACCAAGTGCTGCAACAGCAACAAGGACAAGACCGATAAATTACTTGTTCAATTTCATCTTGAACACTCCTCCTATAACTTGCAAGAAAACTTGCTTAATAAAGAATAAAACAACTAGACTATTGTAAGTCCGTAAAAGAGTATGGTAACAACTCTCCGACTGTCATCTCGACTGTCGATTTATCTTCAGCGATAAGAATCACTTTAGAATCTGATTTTAAAAATTCGACCATCACTTGGCGACAAGCACCACACGGTGAGATAGGCTCTTTGGTATCTCCGTATACTGCGAGACATTCAAAGTCTCTATATCCTTCAGATACCGCCTTAAAAATAGCTGTTCTTTCTGCACAATTGGTCAATCCGAATGAGGCATTCTCAATGTTACATCCTTGAAAGATTTGCCCATCCTTTGTAAGCAATGCTGCTCCAACTCTAAAACGAGAATAAGGAACATAGGCATTTTCAGCTGCCTCTTGTGCTGCTTTTATTACTTTCTCTTTTTTAGTAGCTATCATGACTTTCTTGCCCTTTCATAATGGCCACTCCTGACGAAGTACCAATACGGGTTGCACCAGCTTTGATAAAGGCTTTAGCCGCCTCAAGTGTACGTGCTCCACCAGATGCCTTGACTCCCATAATAGGACCAACAGCTTCTCGCATAAGCTCAATATCTTCAATGGTAGCACCACCAGTAGAAAACCCTGTCGATGTCTTCACAAAATCTGCACCTGCCAGTTTTGCTAATTGGCAAGCTTCGACCTTTTCTTCATCAGTCAATAGACAAGTTTCAATAATAACCTTTACAAGTTTACTTCCACTAGCTTCAACAACAGCTTTAATATCGTCTTCAACTAATTTAAGATTTCTAGATTTAAGAGCACCGATATTGATTACCATATCAATTTCATCTGCCCCATTGGCAATAGCATCCTTGGCTTCAAAAGCCTTAACTGCAGAGGTCGATGCTCCCAAAGGGAAACCAATAACCGTACAAACTTTGACAGAACTATCTTTAAGCAATTCAGCTGCCGTTTTGACCCAAGTTGGATTAACACAGACGCTGGCAAACTCATACTTCTTAGCCTCATCAATTAAGGAAAGAATCTGTTCTTTATTAGCATCAGCTTTTAGTAAGGTATGGTCAATATAGCTATTAACAGACATAAACAAACTCCTTGATTAGAATTAAATTAAGGGTTAGCGAATTATCTTTAATATTTCTGTCGTTTCTTTACATTCACTACCCATAATAACATTTTTTTCGAATTCAGTCAGCATTTTTTCAGATAAAATTTCTTGGCTATAGACCTTGGCAATAAGGTCTCCCTGAGTCACAGAATCGCCAACTTTCTTTTCAAATACAATTCCTGTTTCATAATTAAGACTATCTGACTTCGTAGCTCGACCTGCTCCTAATTGCATAGCAAATTTTCCAAATGCCATAGCAGGTAACTCTTTAATGTAACCTGTTTCATGAGCATGAATATCTGTCACGACAGGCGCACTGCTATAACGATAAAGATCGGTCAAATCACCACCTTGAGCTTGAATGAGTTCTTCAAACTTAGCAAGGGCTTGTCCACTCACTAAGTGCTGACGAATCTCTTCCTGGCTAGCTTCAACCTGAGCCAAATCTAATAGAATCTCAGCCAACTCACAGATAAAGTCAGTGATATCTTCACGTCCCTTACCTTGCATAATTTCAATAGCCTCTGTGATTTCTAAACGGTTACCAATAGCCTTACCTAGTGGCTGACTCATATCTGTAATAACTGCAATGGTTTCACGATTGACCTCATGACCTAGTGCAACCATGGTCTCAGACAACTTCTCAGCGTCAGACATATTTTTCATGAAAGCGCCTTGACCAACAGTAACATCCAGTAAAATCTTATCAGCGCCTGCTGCTATCTTTTTGGACATAACAGAGCTTGCGATTAGTGGAATAGAATCTACTGTCGCAGTAACATCACGCAAGGCATAAAGAAGTTTATCAGCCTTAACCAAATGCTCAGACTGACCAATAAGGGAAATCCCAATGTCTTTAACTTGCTGAATGAATTCTTCCTTACTACGCTCAACCTGATAGCCTTTGATAGACTCTAATTTGTCAATCGTTCCACCTGTGTGTCCGAGACCACGACCACTCATCTTAGCCACTGGAACACCAAAGCTAGCTACAAGCGGCATAAGAATGATGGTTACCTTATCACCAACGCCTCCGGTCGAATGTTTATCTACCTTAACACCTGGAATTTCTGACAAATCATATTGTTCGCCTGAAGCAACCATATCAGTGGTCAAATCATGGATTTCACGAATAGACATACCTTGATAATAAATCGCCATCGCCAGAGCAGCTATCTGATAGTCAGGTATTTCCCCAGACACATAGCCATTAATGAGATATGAAATTTCCTCTGTGCTTAACTCGCCACCATCTCTTTTCTTTTCAATTAAATCAACTGTTCTCATATTTTCTCACTTCTAAGGATATAATATCCTTTATCCTTTTTAACGACTTCAGCATTACCAAACACATCCTCCATCTTAGCCTTAGCTGACGGAGCACCTTGTTTTTTCTGAATAACAATAGTTAGGTTACCACCTTGATTGAGATAATCATATGCCTCCTCGATAACTTGATGAACCACCTTCTTGCCCGCACGGATAGGTGGATTGGAAATAATATAGTCAAAACTTCCAGTGACATTTTCATAGATATTTGATTGGAAGATAGTAGCTTCAACCTTATTTCGTTGAGCATTTTGTCTAGCTAAATCAATCGCCCTACTATTGATGTCAATCATAGTGACTCTGACGCCTTGAACCTTGGCTAAACTGATACCGAGAGGACCATAGCCACAACCCACATCTAAAAGCGTTTTGCCAGCTTCCAAATCTAATGCACTCAAAAGCACTTGACTTCCAAAATCAATCATTTTTTTAGAGAAAACCCCAGCATCCGTATAAAACTGAAAACTTTCTCCTAATAAATTTACCTTTAAATCGTGAATATCGTGAGCCGCATCTGGCGTCTCAGCATAATACATTTTTGACATTATTTTTTCCTTCTAGATAGTACTTTTTCTTTATCGTATCATAAATACCAAAGTAAGGCTAGTAATATGACAAGGCTTACATTCAGGCTTTTTTTCTGCTATAATGTTAGCTATGTTAAATGAATTTATCAATTTCGAAACGATATCACGCAAGGAATGGCAACGCCTTCATAAAGAGGACAATGCCCCATTGACTGCAGAAGAACTGGATTCCATTCGAAGCCTTAATGATAAGATTGATGTGCAAGAAGTTAGTGACATTTATCTTCCCCTTATCAATCTCATTCGTATCTATCAGAAAACTGCCAACGATCTAACCTTTTCTAAGAGTATCTTTTTACAAAAATCACAGACTAATCGTCCATTTATTATAGGGGTATCTGGTTCAGTTGCTGTTGGCAAATCCACTACCAGTCGTTTGCTTCAACTCTTGTTGCAGCGTACCTTTCCCCAATCTAATGTTGAACTTGTGACAACTGATGGCTTTCTCTATCCTAACCAAGTCTTGAAAGAAAAAGGTATCCTTAACCGTAAGGGGTTCCCTGAGTCCTACGATATGCCACTTCTTCTCAATTTTTTAGATACTATAAAAAATGGTGGTGATGTCAATATTCCTGTTTACTCTCATGAAATTTATGATATTGTACCAGGACTTACTCAGAAAATTAGTCAACCAAATTTCCTAATTGTTGAAGGTATTAATGTTTTTCAGAATCCCATTAACCAACGTCTCTATATGAGTGACTATTTTGATTTTTCTCTCTACATTGACGCTGAAGTTAATAATATCGAATCCTGGTATCTCGAACGTTTTCAAACCCTTCTTGAGCTCGCCAAAAAAGATGAAAACAACTACTACCATCGTTTCACTAAATTTAGTAAGGATGAAGCTTTATCTTTAGCACAAAAAACCTGGCGTGATATCAATTTAGTTAACCTGGAAAATTATATCGAACCTACACGAAGTCGAGCTGAACTGATTCTTCACAAGGGAGACAATCATAAAATCGACTTCATCCACTTAAAAAAATAGAAAAAGCTTGCCAAGGGGCCTAAAATAACGTATAATGACATAGTTAGATAAATTTTGGAGGTGAAAACATTGGCAAATATTAAATCAGCTATCAAACGCGCTGAACTTAACGTTAAACAAAACGAAAAAAACTCAGCTCAAAAATCAGCTTTGCGTACTGCTATTAAAGCATTCAACGCTAACCCAACTGAAGAAGCTTACCGTGCTGCATCAGCTAGCATCGATAAAGCCGCTTCTAAAGGTTTGATTCATAAAAACAAAGCAAGCCGCGATAAATCACGTCTTGCAGCTAAATTGGCTAACTAATTGAAAGCTCCATTTAGGAGTTTTTTTATTACCTAAAAAACCTGCTAGCTTATCGCCTAGCAGGTTTTCTTTATTGATTAAACTCCGGTAATCTTAACTTCAAAAATCGTTCCCTTTGGTTGATTATCTTTAACAACAATTGTTCCTTTAAGAGCTAAAACAATTTGTTGCGCTAGGGATAAGCCAAGTCCAAACCCACCTTTTTGTCTGGTTCTAGCCTTATCTACGCGATAAAATCGATCAAAGATTTTTTTCTTATCACTATCTGATATCCCAGGACCATTATCAGCTACAGAAATATAAAGTTGGCGGTCATTAGTGCGAACAGTAAAGGTAACATGTCCATCATCTTCCGTATATTTAATAGCATTATCAAATAAGATGGTCATTAACTGTTTCAATAACGTTTTATCAGTCTGGATTGGACGACCAACTTGGTTTTGAGCCGTGAAACCTTTCTCATTTTCTTCTGCAATCATGGCATAATTGGTAAAGACTGTATCAAAGAAAGCAGGTTCTAAGGTTTCGATTTCTGGTTTAATACCATCGTCACGACGAGCCAAGTTCAAGAGATTAGTCGTCAACAGACGCATATTACGTACTTCATCAAGACTTGATGCAATATTCTCTGAATTATCTAGAATGGTGCTCTCAGGCTTGCGGAAAAGAACTTCTAATCTGTTTTGAATCACAGCAAGTGGTGTCCGTAACTCATGACTAGCATTTTCAACAAAAGCCTTCTGCTTCTCCAAGCTTTCCTGGATAGGACGTCTTGACCACTTAGCCAAATACATACTAGCCGCAACAGATAAGAGCCAGAAGAAACTCATCATGATGACAATGAGCTTAACATAACGTTCAGTAGCTTCTTCCAATTGAGTTGTATTAATCGCAATAACAAGGTACTTAGCATCAGGATAGAGACTATTATCTACTTTTTCAGTAATCAGACGATACTTTTCTGTTTGATCGAAATAATTCTGAGCACTTCCCTTGCTGATAACATCAATATTATTTTTATCTATTGGTAAATTGGATAAGCTTGAAAATTTATCAACGACATTAAGGACTTTTCCATTCTTATCAAGCACTAAGACACTGGTATTTGCCGCAACTGATAAATCGTGAGGGGCATCTTCAATTTTTGATTTCTTCTTAGGTTCTTTCTTAGAGTCACTCGAGTCAGATGTTTCAGTTGTCGCCCCTTTAGTATCATAAGCCTGGTAAATGGTCGTCGTATTATTTTGATCTACCTCAGAAGTCAGAAAAAGTTCCCGTTTTAGCATTTCCATTTCTAAATAAGAATTGGTCTTAGTGGCTGCCATTTTCAGACTAGAGTCCACATTGGAATAAACGCCGTAACTCAGAATCTGTAAAATCATGACAGTCATGATAAGGAAAATACCAGAAAAAGTGGCAAAGAAATGAATGAACGACTTAAATCCGTCTGACTTGATTCTCCTAAAGAGATAATTGAAAAATTTAGTCAGCATTCTTCAAAATATACCCCACACTTCTCAAGGTTTGGAGGTTGGCAGCAAAGTCTGTTCCTTTAAGTTTCTTACGAATTTTAGAAACATAAACCTCTACAACTGATACTGTGGTATCACTATCAAATCCCCAAAGACGATCAAAAATTTGTGACTTAGGCAAGATGACATTTTGATTTTGTAAGAAGTAAACTAATAAATCAAACTCTTTACCAAGAAGTTCTACTTCTTTATCCCCCACAAAGGTTGAATTTGTAGCAAGATTGACACGAACATCACCAAAAGAAAGTGTATTTTGGTCAAATTTACCAGAGCGTTTCAAAAGTGCTTGAATACGCATCTTCAATTCTTCTAAATAGAAAGGCTTGGTTAGATAATCATCAGCTCCGACTTCGAAGCCATGCCCCTTATCGTCTAGACTTTCCTTAGCAGTTATGATAAGAACAGGAGTCGTTATTCCTTGTTCACGCAATTCTTTAAGAACTGTAAAACCATCTTTTTCAGGTAACATTAAGTCCAAGAGAATCAAATCATAAACACCACTTTCAGCTTCGTAAAGACCTTCATCTTCATCAAATACTTACATCACATCCGCAAAGTCATCTAAAAAATCAAAAACTGAGTTCGACAAACTCAAATCATCTTCTACTAGTAGTATTTTAATCATAGTTATCCCCCTTGTTAGGTGTCAAAGATACAAAGAACACTTTGACTAAGTTTTATCATTATATCTAAAATAGACGTAATCATCTAGTGGTTTGATTTTCTTTTATTTAGCTTTAGTCTACTAAACTTTCCTTAAGCTTTTCATAACTCAAACAAAAAAACAGCACCAATAGGTACTGTTTTATATCGATATTTCTTCTTAGAACAAACCAACAGCTGTTCCGTCTTCAGAAACGTCCATTTTAAGGGCTGCTGGAGCTTTTGGAAGACCTGGCATGGTCATAACATCACCTGTGAGAGCCACGATGAATCCAGCACCTGTTTTAGGAACAAACTCACGAATAGTGATATCAAAACCTTCTGGTGCTCCAAGCAAGAATTGGTTATCTGAGAAACTATATTGTGTTTTAGCCATACATACTGGCAATTTATCCCAACCAAATTCGGCAAATTGTTTAAGTTGGTTCTTAGCTTTTTTCTCGAAGACAACTGATTTACCACCATAGATTTCAGTAACAATCTTAGTGATTTTTTCTTCCAAGCTATCATCATCCGAATAGAGACGTTTGTAATCAGCATTGCCATTTTCAACAACATCCACTACTGTATTAGCAAGGTCAATACCACCATCAGCACCATTAGCCCAAACGCTAGCCAATTCAACAGGAACATCGATTTCTGCACAAAGTTCTTTAAGGGCTGCAATTTCAGCTTCTGTATCAGCAACAAACTCGTTAATAGCAACGACTGCAGGAAGACCGAATTTACGAACATTTTCCACATGACGTTTCAAGTTTGCGAAGCCATCACGAACGGCTTGAACATTTTCCTCAGAAAGGTCAGTTTTAGCGACACCACCATGCATCTTAAGAGCACGAAGTGTAGCAACAATAACGACAGCATCTGGAGTTGTTGGTAGGTTTGGAGTTTTAATATCAAGGAATTTTTCAGCACCAAGGTCTGCACCGAAACCTGCTTCA
>OLRZ01001195.1_pt1 | contig 18287 bp, 14 predicted proteins | sample 1671931 | NCBI WGS metagenome assembly OLRZ01 (sample SAMEA3136627, study PRJEB25190) | human gut metagenome | reverse complement strand
CTCAGTTGGTAGAGCACCTGACTCTTAATCAGGGTGTCCAGGGTTCGAGCCCCTGGCGGTGCACTTACGAGTACCATTTTTGAGGACATAAGAGCCTTGGGGATGGTGCTTTTTTTTGTGTCCTTTGACAGAAAGGGCATGCTATGGTACACTTAAAAGATGAAAACTGGGTTATTTTGTCTATAAATCTGAGAACATGAGGTGAGTACCTTGGATAAGTATGAATATAAAGTACGTGCAGAGGAAATCAAATCGCTGATCGCAGACGGTGAGTATGCTGAGGCTGCTAAAATCGCAGATACCATTGACTGGCGCAGGGTCAGAAGTGTGATGATGCTCTGTACGATCAGTGATCTATATAAAATCAACAGAAGATATGAGGACAGCAGGGATATTCTCCTGCTTGCCTACGAGAAGGGCGGTGGAAGGCGCCCTATCGTTTATTCTCTCTGTGAGCTTTCCATCAAGCTGGAGGAGTATGTACAGGCGATCGAGTATTATAAGGAATTTGTGCAGCTCGCACCGAAGGACTCTGGCAGATACATTCTTCAGTATAAGCTTTATGAGGCACAGGAAGTCAGCCTGGAAGAGAGGATTGCAGTACTGGAGGAGCTGAAGAAAAAGGATTACCGTGAGAAATGGGCTTATGAACTGGCATATCTTTATCACAGGGTAGGACTTGAGTCCAAATGTGTAGAGGAATGTGATGAGATGTTCCTTTGGTTTTCTGACGGCAGATATGTTTTGAAAGCGCTGGAGCTGAAAAAGCTGCATCAGCCCCTGACAGAGGAGCAGGAAGCGAAATATGAGCAGATGAAGCATACCGGCGGCATTATTGAAGCCGATATTGTGACAGAAGGAAAAGCCATTCAGGAGGAAGCCGGACAGGTGGCGGCAGAAGAGGAAGAGGATGATGAGTTCAGCAGGGAGCAGAATGTACTCACAGATCCTACCCAGGAGCTGCCGGGCAAGGGGCTGGATGATATAGAAGTCAAGACAGTTGATGTAAGTCAGTATAATACCATCAATCTGCAGAAAGAGCTTGCGGAAAGCATGAAGGAATTTCTGGAGGTATCATCTCATGCAAAGGAATGTGAGAATGCCGTACAGAAGGAAACACAGGATGTGGAAGAAGAGGCAGAAGCTGCTGAAGCAGCAGACATGGCGGAAGCACCGGCTGCTGTTAAGCAGGATACCGATGAAATGCAGCTGATCAGTGAGGATATGCAGACTGACGGTGATTCAGAAGCAGCAGATCATGTGGCTGAGGAAGTATTCTTTGGCAATACCTCTGAGGTTAAGGTAGAAGATGTGGTCTCTGAGCTGGTAGAGAAGGACGCACAGACCTCACGGGATATTGCAGCCATGCAGGAGTCTGTTTCCAAGGTAGCTGACAGGGCAGAATCTCTGCAGAAGGACAGAGAAAGACTTCCGGAGGCATCACCAAATCCGGTGATCAGTAATACAGGTGTGATCAGGGCATTTCATAAGCCATCGGGTTTTGATGATATCCTTTCTCAGGAATATGACGGACAGATCAGTCTGGCCATTCCGGAGGAAGAGCAGATAGAGAAGCAGATCACCGGTCAGCTGAGCATTGGTGATGTTATGGCTGAATGGGAAAAGATGAAGAAAGAAAATGAGCAGAAGATGATGCAGGAGATCAAGGAGCGCGTACACAAGCAGACAGATTCCCTGTTTTCGGATTTTGACGAGGCGACTAAGACAGGACTTCTTGAAGAACTGGAAAAGGCCATGGTGGATGCTGCTGTGAGGGAAAGTAAGAAAAGAGCAGAAGCAGAGCGCCCCAAGGTAGTAAAGGTTTCTGATATTGACGCAAAGGAAGAGGAGAAGGCTGAAGAGCAGACGGAAAAGCAGCCGGAAGAGCAGACGGAAGAGCAGACGGAAGTCATAGAAGATGCTGAGATCATAGAGGAAGAGACTGGGGAAGCGGATAAGCCTTTAGACGAAGTCCCCCCCGCTGAGGAAGCAGCGGAGAAAGAGATAGCTGAAGAAGCAGCAGAGGAAAAACCAGAAGAGGAGGAAACAGCAGAGGCAGGGAATTCCTATACTGTACGCGAAATGAGCAGGAGTGAGAGAGAGCAGTTCGCTCCGTTCATCCATCACAGGAAAACAAGAAAGCAGATCGTAGAGGTAATTGATAATATCAGCCTGGCATCTTACACGGGAAATGTTGTGATCACAGGAGAAGAGGGTACGGGTGCCACTGCACTTGCCAAGCTTCTTGTGAAGGAGGTTCAGCTTTCTGATAATAATTTTTCGGGCAAGGTAGCCAAAATTTCCGGGGGCAATATGAACAAGAAGGAAGTTGGAGCAACTTTGGACCGGCTTCTTGGAGGAGCACTGATCATTGAGGGTGCAGCTTCCATGAAGAAAAATACTGTGGAATCCCTGACCAGAGAGCTGAATCAGGAGGGAAAGGGACTGATCATTATCCTTGAGGATAAGAAGGAAGCGATAGAAAAGTTCCTGACGAAATATCCGGCACTGGCAGCAATCTTTAATCTCAGGGTGGATGTGGACGCACTGGATGATCAGACACTTGTTAAATATGCAAGAAAGTATGCCCTGGAGCAGGAATATGCGATCGATGAGCTGGGTGTTCTGGCACTGCATACGAGGATTGCAGATATGCAGACCAGTGACCATGAGGTGACACTCTCAGAAATCGAAGAGATCGTGGATGAAGCGATCTATTATGCAGATAAGAAGACGCCGAAGCATTTCTTTGATGTGCTGTTCGGTAAGAGATATGATGATGAAGATATGGTTGTTTTAAGAGAAAAGGACTTTATGCATTATTAAAAAGCAAGGGGGTTTTTCTGCATGGAAAAGAAAAAACAGACCGAGGGGATCGTATTTATTTCAGAAGCAGACCAGTATTTATTTGCGCAGGGTACACACTATGATATCTACAAAAAGCTGGGTGCGCATCCTTCAGTGGAGAATGGCAGAAAGGGAACCTTCTTTGGTGTATGGGCACCGAATGCTGCCAGCGTACATGTGATCGGTACCTTTAACGGCTGGGACGAAGAGGCAGCACCCATGACAAAGCTTGGTGCAGGTGGAATCTGGACGGTTTTTCTTCCGGGGGTAGGAACAGGGGAGCTGTATAAGTTTCTTATTACGACACCCTCCGGCGAGAAGCTATATAAGGCGGATCCTTTTGCCAACAGTGCGGAAATGCGCCCCGGAACTGCATCAAAGACAGCTGATATCTCTGGCTATAAATGGACAGACGATCTGTGGCTCAGGGAACATGAGGAAAAGGATTATTATAAAGAGCCGCTGGCAATTTATGAATGCCACATCGGTTCCTGGATGAGACATCCAAGACCGGAAGAGCAGGGCTTTTATAATTACCGTGAATTTGCAGACAGGATCGTAGAATATTTAAAGGAAATGAAATATACCCATGTGGAACTGATGGGTATTGCGGAGTATCCCTTCGATGGCTCCTGGGGGTATCAGGTGACCGGATACTATGCACCTACAGCAAGATATGGAGATCCGCAGGACTTCATGTATCTGGTAAACAAGCTTCACAGGAATAAGATCGGTGTGATCCTGGACTGGGTACCGGCACATTTTGCAACAGATGCACATGGACTTGGCAGATTTGACGGGCAGTGTATTTTTGAAGATCCGGATCCGAGGAAGGGCGAGCATCCTGACTGGGGGACTAAGATCTTTAATTATGGAAAGAATGAAGTTAAGAATTTCCTGATCGCCAATGCATTATTCTGGATCAAGGAATTCCATATTGATGGTATCCGTGTGGATGCAGTGGCATCCATGCTGTATTTGGATTATGGCAAGAAGGATGGTCAGTGGGTGCCGAATAAATATGGCGGGAATAAGAATCTGGAGGCAATTGAATTCTTTAAGCATCTGAATTCAGTAGTGCGGGGTACATATCCCGGATTTATGACAATTGCTGAAGAGTCAACCGCCTGGCCTGGTGTTACGCATCCTATTGAAGAGGATGGTCTTGGATTCAGCTTTAAATGGAATATGGGCTGGATGCATGACTTCTGTGAATACATGAAGCTGGATCCTTATTTCCGAAAGGATAACCATTATGCAATGACCTTTGCCATGAGCTACAATGAGAGTGAGCATTATATCCTGCCGCTGTCCCATGATGAGGTAGTCCACCTGAAGTGTTCCATGGTAGAAAAGATGCCAGGCTATAAAGTAGATAAATATGCCAATTTAAGACTGGGCTACACTTATATGCTTGGACATTCCGGCAAGAAGCTGCTTTTCATGGGACAGGAATTTGGTCAGGAAAGGGAATGGAGTGAAGCAAGAGAACTTGACTGGTTCCTTCTGGAGAATGATCTGAATAAGGGTATGAAGGATTATGTGAAGGAGCTTTTGCAGATCTACCGCAAATATCCCTGCCTGTATGAGAATGACAACAGCTGGGCAGGCTTCGAGTGGCTTAACTGTGATGACAAGGACAGGAGTGTATACAGCTTCTTCCGTAAATCAAAGAACGGAAAGAATGAACTGTTATTTGTTCTGAATATGACGCCCATGAGGTGGGAGGATTACGTGGTTGGAGTACCAAGGAAAAAGAAATATAAGCTGCTCCTGAACAGTGACGATAAGAGCTTTGCGGGAGAGGGAAATGTGATCCCAAAAGAACTTGCAGCAGAAGCAAAGCCGTGTAATAACAAGGAATACAGTATTACATTTGATCTGCCCCCGTATACAGCAGCAATCTTTCTTTTTTAGAGGTTAAGAAAACAGAATATATTACCGAAATAAAGGGTGAATGATATGGTCATTCACCCTTGTTTTTTGCAAATGACAGGATGAAGGAAATGAGCATGAATATTATCTTTAACGGGACAGGACAGGATCCCAAGGCCTATTTGAATAAAGATAGGGAGACAACAGGATATCGGAAGGCTGACAGTACCAGAGAGGTATGTCCGGCCGGGTTTGCATTAGACATTTCTGGCACAGTTATGGATAACAGCGCTTACGCAGATCACGGAAGGACCGCAGAAGAGGTTATGCAGAAAGCGGGTATGGAGGATATTACTGCCCGCAGGAACTATATGGCAGTGATGTCTAATTCTGTATCTGACGAAGATTTTGCGAGGCTTCAGGAAGAAGGCTTCCATCCGGGCAGTACAGAGATCGATACGGTTGTCACCATTGTTGACAAGATAAAAGCAGCTCTGTTAAAGGGAGGCAAACAGGTTGTTGGTTATACTGATACCATAGACGGTGAAAGTCTTGCTAGAATCACAGGAAGTGAGAGCTTTGCCAGAGAGCTGCAGAAGCAGTTCGCAGAGCAGGACATTCCTCTGACAGAGGAGAATATAGAAGAGACTGTAACGACCTATGAGCAGCTGTCTTCCGTTTCCGCTTTGAGTGAGGACACCATACGGTATCTGGTGGAAAATCAGCTTGACATTACTCCGGAGAACATTTACTTTGCCATTCATGCAGGAGCAGCAGGAAGCGGCAGGATAGGACAGGGATACTACAGAGCTGGTGAGATGGATGGCTATTATGTAAAGAAACCGGAAACCGTGGAGTATGAAAGTCTCATGCCTCAGATTGAACATGTGATACAGGAAGCAGGGCTTTCTGTTGATGAAGAAGCTGTTTCCGATGCCAAATGGCTGATTGAAAAGGGGATACCCTTTAACACAGATAATCTGACAAAGCTGCATGAGCTGGAGAAAATGACGTTTCCCGTTTCGGAAGAGGATTTTCTGAAAGCGGCGGCAATCGCCATTTCTGATGGAAGGGCAGTGCGCAATGCTGATCTGACTGCGAAGGAGAGCCTTCTGCAGCAGGCAGTAAGAATAGAGGAAGGTACGAAGGAGCTGACAGACCGGGACGCAGACAGGATCCTGATATCAGAGCTTCCTTTTCAGCTGAAGAATCTGTTTGCAATCCATGCAGAGAGCACAGGCTTGGAAGAGACTGCAGATCAGAGCAGCAGTGATCCTCTGCAGGGAGCAGGCATGAGTGCAGACAGGCTGCAGGCTAGAAGGTATCTTGAAGAGGTACGGCTTTCCATGACAGTCAGTGCCAATTTAAGGCTTTTAAGGAGCGGCTTCCAGATTGAGACAGCCCCGATGGAAGAATTGATCCGCAGGCTGTCAGAAGCAGGGATACAGGTGGATAGAGAGCTTACAGGAGAAACTGATCCGGTGAGAGCACAGGAAAAGGCAGGCTGGTACAGAGATTCCCTGCAGGCAGCAGAAAGCCTGAGGAGAGCTCCGGCAGCAGTGGCCGCGCAGATCGAGGCAGCTGATACACTGGAGGGAGCTGCACAGAAGAGCAGAGCTGTCCGTATCTCCATGGAAAAAGCCGGTGAGAAGTACGAAGAGCTGATGACAGCTCCAAGAAAGGATCTTGGAGATTCCATAAAAAAAGCATTCCAGAATGTAGATGATATTCTGGCGGATATGGGTAAGGAGCTGACAGAAGAAAACAGGAAAACGATCAGGATCCTTGGCTATAACAGCATGGATATGACAGAAAAGAACTTTGAAAAGATCCGGACATCAGAAAAACTGCTGCAGAATATTACAGACAATTTAAGACCGGGAGAGGTTCTTTCCATGATCAGGAAGGGGATCAATCCTCTTACCATGACACTGGAGGATCTTTATACCTATCTGATGGGTCAGGAGCAGATGCCTGAAGAGAAGCTTGCCTCCTACAGTGAATTTCTTTACCGCCTGGATCAGAAAAAGGAAATCAGTCAGGAAGAGAGAGATGCTTATATCGGTATTTACAGGCTTTTCCGTCAGATTGAAAAAGGGGACGATGCAGCACTTGGCGCTGTGGCAGATACCGGCAGGCCAGAAACCCTTGAAAATCTTCTGTCAGCTGTGAGAACGGCGAAGAAGCATATGGATTATAAAATCGGTGATGGGCAAGAGGTTATCGAAGCAGGTGACCTTACAGATTCCATCATTGCGCAGATCGAGCGGGGGTTTATCCATAGAAGAAAAGAAATGCAGCAGACATTTGCAGAGAATTTCCGTGCAGCGGCCGCCAGCGAAGAAGAGATTTTCCGATATCTTTCAGACAATGGACAGCCTATCACGGCAGATAATCTGCTGGCGGCAGGAGAATTGCTGCGGGCACCTGCAGAACTGTTCAGGGGTATCAGGGGGTTTGAAAGAGGAGCTCAGACAGCTGGTAAAGCGAAGAAGGATCATGCAGACAGGACAGCCAAAGAGCCATCAGATGAAGCAGGTACAGACAGGATCAGTATAGAAGACCTTGGAGAAGAGGTATTATCCGGATTTACGACACAGGAGAGTGCAGGTAAGGCTTATGACCGTCTGGCAGATGTTCTGTCGGAGCAGATTGAAAGACAGGCCTTTGAGAACACAACAGATGTCCTGGATGTAAGATATCTGCACAGTCTTTGTAGACAGGTAGGCTTTCTGAGATCTATGGCCAAAGAAGAAAATTATACCCTGCCGCTTCAGATAAATGGAGAGCTGACAGCGGTAAATCTGACTATGATCCATAAGGAGGGGGCAGAAAGTAAGGTTACGATCTCTCTGGAAACGGAAGCACTTGGAAAGAATGCAGCGGAGTTTTCCTTTGGAAAGACGGGACTTACAGGCTGCAGCATCAGTCAGGAAAGGCAGGCTGCAGAGAAGCTGTCAGGAGAGGCTGAGCTTTTCCGGCAAATGCTTTCTGAGGAAGAGATCAGCGCAGGAGATATTCACTTCATTACAGAAGAAACCTTGGATCCTGCCGGTTATACGTTAAAGACCGGATCCGGTAAGGAAAAAGGACAGACGGATGCAGCCCTGTACCGGGTTGCCAGAACATATATCAGTTTTATCAGACAAATAAGCAGAAAGGAATCAGAAGAAGATGAAAATTAATTTTAATGCGTCTGCAGCAATAGCCAATAATGCACTGACAAGAAATGACAATAAGCTGGCGGCATCGCTAGGAAAGCTTTCCTCCGGCTATAAGATCACACATGCCAAGGACAATCCGTCAGGACTTGCCATGGCCAAGAGAATGAATGCGCAGATCGCGGGTGTTTCTGTTGCAACGGATAATGCGGGTGATGGTATTTCTGTGATCGAGATCGCGGATGGAACCATGTCAGAGATCCATGATATGCTGCAGCGTCTGAATGAGCTTTCTGTAAAAGCAAGTACAGGAACCCTGGCGGAACAGGATCGCAAGATCATCAATAAAGAAGCCCAGCAGCTGAAAGAGGAAATTGACAGAATTGCGGAGGAGGCTGAGTTTAACGGGCAGAAGATCCTGGATGGATCCTTTGATCTGAAAGGGTATACCGATAACGTTGATGTGAAGGTTGCCTATTATGGAGATGAGGTTAAAGCGGGACAATATCAGGTGGCAGATCTGAAGATTGGTACGGATAAGGATGGCGGAGTGGATTCGGCAAAATCCTCTGTAACAATTACAGGGCCCGATGGACAGGCTGTTGCCGGAGCAAAGGTAAGTGGTATAGACGGTAATATTGCCACGATCACCGGAGACAATGGATTTGAACTGAAGCTGGAGATCCGGAGCGGCATACAGAAGGATGCTGTTACTACAGTTAAAAATTTTAAGATGGATCTTGCAGGCTTTGGCGCTATGGACACCCAGATCGGTGCTAATGAAGGACAGCAGCTTGGTATCCGTATCCCCAGGATTTCCTGCCTTAATATGGGAATCGAATCCCTGGATCTGACGACCGCAGAGGGGGCGACAAAAGCGATCGATCAGGTTGATGCAGCTATTAAATATGTATCGGAGGCAAGAAGCCGGATCGGTGCTTACCAGAACCGTCTGGAGCACACAGTCAGCAGTCTGGATATTACTTCGGAGAATATGACGGCAGCTTATTCCAGAATCATGGATACAGATATGGCGGAAGAAATGACAGAATATACAACTCTGCAGGTACTTTCTCAGGCAAGTACCTCCATGCTGGCTCAGGCCAATGAAAGACCTTCTCAGATACTTCAGCTTCTGCAGTAAGTACAGATTTCTGATACATAGAGGGAAATGAAATGACGGATGACAAGAAACAGCAGTATACGCTGAAAATATCTCAGGCAAGCCGGACGCAGCTTGTAGTGATCTTATATGAAATGACACTGGATTATCTGAAGGAAGCAGAAGATGCGTCTGGCAGCAGGGATGAGGCAGCCTTTCATACCGGTATCAAACGGGCAAGGGCATGTATCCACGAACTGATCCACTCCCTGAATCATGAATATCCTGTTTCCGGAAACCTGTTGCAGCTCTATCTCTTTGTGGACAGGACGCTGATTCAGGCAGATGCCAGAAAGGAAACCGCACTGCTAAAGGAGCCGGAGGATATGGTCAGAAGGCTTAAGGATGCTTATGAGACCATCAGTGAGCAGGATGATTCCGGTGCCGTTATGGAAAATGCGCAGGCTGTTTATGCAGGACTTACCTATGGCAGAGGGGCTCTGAACGAGAGCTTAGCTGATCAGGGGAGCAGCCGGGGTTTCCGCGTTTAAAACAGAAACTGTATTTTTTTCTTCAGGCAGCATACACAGGTGTGCTGCCTGTTCCATTAAAAATTTATAGCGCTTCAGCACAGAATTGACCTCGTAGATATAGCAGTCGATGAGATCCGGTTCCGTGACGTTGTCAAAGCCCGCATATGCGATCTCCAGGGCTTTTTTTGTTTGCTCCAGATCAGAAAGGAGAGCATTTCTCTGCAGTTCTTCCTCCGAAAGGGTTCTGTTGGTATGGGAAGAAAATCCAAAATATGATTTCATGTGCAGCCTCCCAGATATTTCCTTTTGAAAAAAGTATAGTCCGGGTTTCTGGCTTTTATTCATAAATCACGTGAAGAAACATATATAATTACAGGAGATGTCTGGTTGGCCTGACTATACAGACAGCTGGACAGGAGAAAGGACAGAGAAAGCTTTAAAAAAATGAAATTGATGGAAAAAATTTTGAATTTTATATTGCGGGGCGTTGCAGGCTGTCTGCTTTTTTATCTGGGGAATCAGGTGCTTGGCAGCATCATGGAGGGGATCCACGTTGGCTATAATCTGATCACATTTTCTATAGCAGGTTTTCTTGGAATCCCCGGGGTGCTGGCACTGTATGGTGTGCAGTTTTATATGCTGCTGTGAACGGATGTTACATTTCCAGGTGGTAACCGCAGCAATCCAGAATCAGCTCGCAGAATACAGAATTGGCCCATGAAAACCATGGACGGGTATATTGTGCAGGGTCATCTACCAGAAAAGCTTCATGCATGAGGTCAGTGCCTGCATCTGTATGAGTCAGCGTGTTGAGGAGCTGCTCCCGCTCTTTGGCGGATGAAGTAGTCAGTGCCTGCATGGCGAGTCCGATATGCCATATGTAACGGGCTGGTGTATGCGGGCTTCCAATGCCTTTTGCACAGGCTCCGGCATAATAATAAGGGTTTCTGTCACTGAGGATGATCTCTCTTGTGTTCAGGTATCGCCCATCTTTCCTGTCGCAGTACCCGATATAGGGAAGTGACAGAAGGCTGGGAAGATTGGCATCATCCATGATGTTATATTCGCCAAATCCATCTATTTCATAGGCATAAAATTCTTTGCTCTGACCGGGAACAATGGAAAGAGATTCTATTGCTTTCCGTAAATCTGAGGAAAACTGGTGTGCCTCTGCTGCTAACACGGAGTCATGATATATCTGCTCGGCTATTTCTGAAATATTTTTAAGAATAACGCTGGCGAGCATGTTGGAGGGGATTAAATATCCATACGTACAGGAATCATCACTTGGGCGGAAGCCGGACCATATCAGCCCAATATTGCTTTTTACCAGTGCGCCCTTTCCATTTCTGGATAATGTGTCAGTGGGAACACAGTTCACACGTTCAAAGGTGTAGGGAGATTTATGCTCGTGATCCTGCTCTGTACGGAATACGGATATGATCGTTTTTGCGGATTTTAACCAGTCCGTGGTAAAGTGGGCTGTATAACCGGTATTTTTCCAAAAGAGATAAGAGAGCTGGACAGGAAAACAAAGAGAATCAATTTCAAATTTTCTTTCCCATAATTCCGGCTTCATATCTGTTTTGTCGTGCTCCCAGCAATTACCATTCGCGCATTCGTTAAAGGCGTTGGCGTAAGGATCTATCTGGATACATTGCATCTGCTTCTGGATCAGGCCGCTTATGATGTCGGCGATCTCCGGATCCTCTTTGGCAAAAAAGAGAAAAGGACGGAGCTGGCAGGCTGAATCACGAAGCCACATGGCTGGAATATCTCCGGTAATAACAAATATGGAACCGTCATCCAGTACTTTTATGGTGGTCTGTAATGTATTGGAAATACAGTTTTCAAACATAACAGCAATTTTGCTGTCAGAACCAAACCGGTCTTTTACCTGCTGGATTGTCTGGTCAATGACAGGATAATGATCTTTTATAGTTATCATAATAAAGCACCTTTCCTTAATAATATTGTTTTTTGATTTTTTCATAGGCATCCCAGAATGCTTGGTCATTCTTTAAGCGTTTTATACAGCCAAACACATTTGATGTGCTGACAACAAAGGAAGAAAGCTTCTGGTAAGACGTATCCTTTCTAAAATTATCATTTATATACTCCTCGAGTATAACATAAAGGAAAAATAATTTAAACTATTTTTAAAAAATCTTTTATAAAATAATTATGTAAATATACTATACAAAATAGAGAGGTGATGTTATGATGAGAAACGGAAGGGGGAATTGTAAATGAAAAATACGACACGGGTTCTGAAAGAAGCGAATAAATATCTGATCATGCAGACCATCCTTCAGTATCAGCCACTAACGATAGAAGAGATCGTACGCAGAACGATGGTCAGCCGGCCTACAGTTCTTGAGGTGATCAAGGAGCTGCAGGAGAATAATTATATCATCAAGAAAGGACAGGTTAAGAGCACGGGTGGAAGACCTGCGGATCTGATACTGATCAATGCAGAAGCCTGTTATGCAATAGGTGTGGATCTGGAGTTTCCTATCTATACGGCCAGACTTGCAGTAACAAATGCAGCCAGAGAATTTGTCGGCTCGAAAGAAATCCAGTTTGAAGATGATGCAGATGCCGAAATGATCATGAAGAGTCTGATAGATGAAATTGACAGCATGGTAAGGCAGACCGGTATCAGTATGGATCAGCTGGCAGGTATTGGACTCGGACTTCCTGGAAATGTTGATGAACCAAACGGAATTTCTATTCACATTGAACGTATCAGAAACTGGGATGATATCCATGTCAGGGATATATTAGAGGAGAAATTCCATGTGCCCGTATATATCAAAAATGATGTCCATCTGCTGGCTGAGGCAGAACGCGAAAAATATATGTCATCTGACATACAGGATTTTCTTTATATTGGACTTCGCTCTGGTATAGGAAGTGCTATTTTCTACCACGGACATGCCCTGGACGGACGTCAGGGCAATGCAGGCTTTATCGGACATACAACGGTCAATCCGGAAGGACCTCTGTGCTCCTGCGGCAGACATGGATGTCTGGATGCATTTGCAAGTGAGATAGCAATGAACAAAGAATATAAAGCGCAGTGCATTAAGGCGGGAATCTATAATGCGGAAGAAGGGCACCTTACAGTGATGGATTTTATTGACAAGGCAGAAAAGGGGGAGGAAATCAGCTGCCAGATATTGAAGCAGTCTGCTTTTTATATTGGAATTGCTGTCGCAAATATGATCAAGACCCTGGAGGTTACCACAGTGATCATTGGTGGATATCCTCAGATTAAGGACAGTGAATTCATAAAAGAGATCAAAGAAACAGCAAGGCAGTATATGATGAGAGGGTATGAAAATGAAATTGATATCAGGGTCGGCTCATTAAAACAGGAGGAGTATCCCTTAGGGGCATGCTGTCATGTGTTAAGTAATATCTTTGAAAAGCCAAAGCTTTCGCTGAAGGTGTAACAAAGTGCGGTATTCCGCAATTATTGATGGCTGCTCCAGAACAAAAATGCTTTGCAAGATCGTATTACCCTTAATGCGTCCGATTCTTGCAACTGTAGCTGTTCTGAATGCATTATGGGTATGGGGAGAATTCCTGGTGGCATTTCTGGTATATGGAAATGGAAAGCCTATGACACTGCCGCTTTCACAGCAGTACTTTTATGGAACATACAGTAATCAGTGGAACCTGATCTTAGCCAATTTCGTTATTTCCAGCATCCCTATTATTCTTTTCTATATCCTGATGCAGAAAAATATAGTAAAGGGAATAGCTGTCAGTGCCGTAAAGGGTTAGAGAATCATACAAATGAGGAGATATTATGCGGATTGGTGGACTGGAAGCAGGCGGGACCAAGATGGTCTGCGCTGTAGGAAATGAAAAGGGCGAGGTGCTGGAGCGGATTTCCATTCCGACATTGACGCCGGATGAGACATTTCCAGAGATGATCTCTTATTACAAAGAGAAAAAATTGATGCACTGGGTATCGGATCCTTTGGTCCTGTTGACCTAGACAAAAAAACACTGACCTATGGAAGTATCACCAAAACACCAAAGCCAGGTTGGTCAGGTATAAATTTTGTAAAAAGGATGCAGGATGCACTGGAAGCAGATAAGAAGGCTGTTTAGTAAAAATTACAACACCAGAATCGCCAGTATTTATCAGGAGTTTTCGAATACCGCTGTTTCATACAGCGGTATTCTTTGTAAGTATGTACCAAAGTTTGTATTTTTTTGAAAGACCTATTTACAAACGGAATTTTATTCTATATAATTCGACCTATAAACAAACAGCAGTTGTTTATTTTCTAGAATCAAAACGATCAACAGAGTTATTTTCCGGAAGATCACAGGAAAGCTTCTTTCCAATATTCAACAAATGTTTCAAACGTAACTTGATAATCACACAGGGAGTATTACAGAAAGGGGTAATGTATACCATTGAACAGAAGAATCCTTGCGATTCTTGATAGTGAGGAAAACTATGCCTATCGCCTTATGGACTTTATCACAACAAAGGGGAATGTCCCATTTGAAGTCCATGTCTTTACACGGGATGACAAATTCTATTCTTTTCTGGAAAAGGAGAAGGTAGAATGCTTGCTCGTATCAGAGAACGCATATCAAAAGAAGGTCGAAGCTCTGGAAATTCCACATATTATCATCCTGAGCGAAAATGGAACCAATTTAAATCAGGCACTTTATCATGTAAATAAATATCAGTCCTGCGACAGGGTGCTCCGGGAGGTTATGGAGCAGTATTCAGGGGGAAATGGAAAGGAAATTGCCGTAACTGCCTGCCGCAGAGGAAAAATGAAGATCATAGGGATTTATACTCCGGTAGGACGCTGCCTGCAGACGACATTCTCGTTGACGCTGGGGCAGATGCTTGCCCGGAAGCATAGGACGCTTTATCTGAATTTTGAGGCGTATTCAGGGCTTGGGAAAATGCTGAACCGGGAATTTGAGGGAGATCTTTCGGATTTGACCTATTATTTCAGCTGCGCCAGAGAAAAGCTGTTTTATCAGCTGAAAAGCCTGACAGAATGCGTAGGAGGACTGGATTTTATTCCACCTGCGGATGTATATCAAAGCCTGTCAGGAATCCGGGGAACAGACTGGATCGATCTATTCCAGGAGATTGAGAAGATCACGGATTACGAATATCTGATTCTGGATCTGTCGGATTGTCTGATGGATCTGTGGGAGGTGCTGAAAAACTGTGATCTGATCTATACCATTGTGAGGGAGGATGCACTGGCTGAAGCGAAAACAAGTCAGTATGAAATGGCACTGGAAACAATGAAGTACAAGGAGATCACAGGAAAAACGAAGAAATGGATGCTGCCGCTGTTCCGTAAGCTGCCCATGCATTTTGGGGAACTGACATATGGAGACCTTGCAGCCTATATCCGAAAGGAGGTTTTCCCGGAGCTTCTTAGAAAGGAGGAACATGAGGAGTGATGAACTGGTACTTGTAGAGGAGGAGATCATAAACCGGATGGATCTGACGCAGGATCTGAAGGAAGAGGAGGTCTGTGAACTGATTGATACAGAGATTCTGAGAGAGGGAAAAAGAAGACATCTGGAGCTTTCTTCCATGACGATCCTGCGGAAAAATATTTATCATGCGATCAGGGAGTTTGGTAAGCTGCAGGAGCTTCTGGAGGATCCTGAAATTACAGAGATCATGGTTAATGGGACAGATCCTGTTTTCATCGAAAAGGGAGGAAGATTATTACAGATCCCGGTACGCTTTGAAACGGAAGAAAAGCTCTGTCATGTGATCTGGCAGATAGCAGCCGGATGTAACCGGACGGTAAATGAAGCCAGGCCGATCATGGATGGGCGGCTTAAGGACGGATCCAGAGTCAATGTCGTGCTGCCACCGGTGGCATTAAATGGCCCGGTACTCACTATAAGACGTTTCCCTGAGAAACCTATAACCATGGAACAGCTGATCCGGTTTTCTTCAATCAGCCGGGAAGCAGCAGAGCTTCTGGAATCTCTTGTAAAAGCCGGGTATAACATCCTGGTGAGCGGTGGTACCGGAAGTGGGAAGACAACTGCACTTAATGCCCTGTCGGCGTTTATTCCGCCAGAAGAAAGAGTGATCACCATTGAAGATTCTGCGGAGCTGCAGCTTCAGGGACTGCCAAATCTGGTAAGGCTGGAAACAAGGGTGCCCAGTGTGGAAGGCTGTCAGGAGATCACCATCCGGGATCTGATCCGTACATCTTTAAGAATGCGTCCAACACGCTTGATTGTTGGTGAGGTAAGGGGAAAAGAGGCAATCGACATGCTGCAGAGTGTGAATGTAGGACACTGTGGGATGACAACGATACATGCCAATAGCATCAGGGATGTGGTCAGCAGGCTGGAGACACTGGTACTGATGGGGATGGAGATTCCCATTCCGGCGGTTCGGCGGCAGATCAGTGCCGGATTTGATCTGATGGTGCATCTTGGGAGGCTCCGGGATGGGACAAGACGGGTGCTAGAGATTGCGGAGCCGCTTCCTTTTACAGAAGGAGAAATTCAGTTCCGAAGCCTTTACCGGTTTCGGGAGGTGGCAGAAAGAGAGGGCAGGATCATTGGTGAACTGGAAAAGGTGGGTGAGCTTATGCAGAAAGAAAAACTCCGGGCAGCCGGGATCTGCGTCTGATGGCTTTTACCGGATTTCAGCAAAGGAACATTGGATCCTGACTGGAAAGAGTGTGGCAGCCGTGGGACTGCTGACATACTGCTTTTACCGGAGAGCAGGAGCAGTCCTGCTCCTGCTGCCTGTCGGGATTATGTATTACTACCGGGAGAGGAGGCTTTTGCTTGGAAAGAAGAAGGATGATCTGTTACAGCAGTTTAAGGAATTACTGCAGCTTACAGTAGCTTCCCTGAAAGCGGGATATTCAGCAGAAAATGCTTTTTTGAAAGGCAGGGAGGATATGGCGGAGCTTTTCGGAGAGGAAAGTGAGATCTGCAGGATACTGGGACTTTTAAAGACAGGGCTTCAGAATAACAGAAGCCTTTCCGGATTGTGGCAGGAGATTGAGAAAATCTGTCAGATAGAAGAGATCACTGACTTTGCAGAGGTGTTTTCGGTAGCGAAGGAAAGCGGCAGCAATATGGTGTCGGTCATGGAGCAGGTCTGTGGTGTGATCGAGGGCAGGGCAGAAACGAAAAAGGAGATTGCTGTAATGCTTAGTGCCAGGATACTGGAACAGAAAATTATGAATGGAATGCCGTTTCTCATCATTCTGTATATTACGGTTACATCGCCCGGATATTTTGATGCCTGCTACAGCAGTGCAGCCGGGAATATATTAATGACAGGATGTCTTTCCCTTTATCTGTTTGCTTATTTCCTGAGCTGCCGGCTGGTGGAGGTGGAAGTATAGGTGATAGATAAACAGAGAATGTTCCTTTTTTCGCAGCTGTTTCCGCGGGAAAAGGCAGAACAGAAATATGAGTCATTTTATCGCAGAAAACGGCGGCTGCTGATCCTTATGGGAGCAGCTTGTATAGTAGTCATTCTTCTTCTTTGTATCAGCAGAGAAGAAAAAAGGAATCTGTCAGAAGAGGGAACACTGCAGCGGAAGGAATGGAATGAAGGATCCTATGAGGTTATCCTGCAGGGGAACGGTATATATGGAAAAGAACGGATGGTCCTTACTGTTACGGAGAGAAGGCTGACGCAGGAAGAGCTGGAAGCGCTGAAAACAGAAGCAGTGCAAAGGCTGACATCAGAGATCCTGAATGGAAACGGAAGTCTTAAGCGGGTTACTCACAGGCTGCTGCTTCCGGGGTATCTGGATGGGCTGCCCTTTCAGATTTCATGGGAAAGCAGTAATGCTCAGATTATAAACAGCCGGGGTGAAATTACCTCAGAGGAGATCCCGGAGGATGGACTGTCTGTCAGCCTTTATGCCGGTCTTTCCTATGAAGAAAGCTCCTTTACAGAAGAAATACCGCTGTGGGTATATCCAGAGAGAATGACTGAAGAGGAGGCTTACCGGAAGGAATTGCAGGAGCTGCTCTTAAAAACTGACAGAGAAAACCCTGAGGAGAAGGAAATATGGCTTCCGGAAGAAATGGATGGTCAGCCCATCTGTTGGCAGGAAGAATTAGACAAAACAATATTCATTGTGATCCCATTTCTGGTCATGGGGATGATTCTGCTTTCATTTTCACTGGACAGGAAGCTTTACGAAAAGGAAAGAAAAAGAGAAAAGGAGATCAGAAGAGCATATCCGCAGTTTGTATCAAAGCTGCAGCTTTTGATCGGGGCAGGCATGACACCAAGAGCTGCCTTTATCCGGATCGGAAGAGAGTATGAGAGAAAGCGCAGGGAAGGAGGGAAAAGACAATATCTTTATGAGGAGGTTGTACTGGCTGGCTTCGCTTTTCAGAATGGAAAAGCAGAAACAGAGGTTTACAGGAGCTTTGGAAGAAGATGCAGGGAAAGAGAGTGCAGCAGACTTTCCTTTATCCTGGCAGCAAATCTGAGGCAGGGAAATGAGAAGCTGCTGTCACTTCTTGCAGAAGAAGCAGAGACAGTGCTTTTGGAGCAGAGATACCGGGCAAGAAAATACGGGGAGGAAGCGGGGACGAAGCTTTTATTTCCTATGCTTATCATGCTTCTGGTGGTCATGTTCCTGATCCTGCTGCCGGCGATGGGGAGCTTCAAAAAGGGATAATATATGAATTTGATGGGAGGAAACTAAGTTTGAAACAAAGAAGTATAGGTTATCCGAGAAAATAGAGTATAACAAATAA
>OLRZ01001184.1_pt1 | contig 18362 bp, 8 predicted proteins | sample 1671931 | NCBI WGS metagenome assembly OLRZ01 (sample SAMEA3136627, study PRJEB25190) | human gut metagenome | reverse complement strand
ACAAAACGCGCCGCCGCCTGGCGCATCACACGTTCATTGCTGATGCCGCCGCGCACTTGCAGGTTTGCGCTGTCAATATACACAACTTTTTCGTTTTCCGTCAAGTTGCGCACCACTTTGCACTGCACTTTCTGCCATTCACTCATGCGGTTGGGCAGCTGTTTTTCTTCCTGCTCGCGTTTATCCTGCTCCACCAACAGGCGCAGCGCACGCAGGCGGCGCTCGCCGGAAAGCAGCACATATTTTCCGCCAAAACCGGTCTTAGGGAACACAACCAGGTTGTGCAGCAGCCCCGCGCGGCGGATATCATCGGCCAGCAGCGCAATATCTTCCTCGGTATCCAGCTCACGGTAAAGGGCATTATCCGGGTTTTCTTCAATATCATTGATATTGATCTCGCTGTATTCACCGCCCGGCTCCTGGTCGCCGCGCGCGATCTTACTTAACGCTGCTTCGTTTACTTTAAAGCCTTTCTTCTGCAGTCGGTCCAGTTTGCTTGCCATCACTCTGCCTCCTGTTCAATGCGCGTTTTCAGCTCGGCATACACCTTTGCATAATCCTTTGCCGGGTTGCTGCTGCGTGCACATAGCACAACCGGCGCACCAAGGCGGGTGCTATCCTTTACAGCCTGTCCCTTACGGATTTCGGCAGCAAACAGCTTGCTGCCCAGCTGGCTTTCCCGCAGTTCATTGCGGATCACTTCGGTCAGGGCAGTTTTTTCCACCATAGTCAGGATAATGCCCAAAACATCAATTTTTTCGCCCTCATCGTGCTCCAACTGCTGACACATGGCCACAGTGCGGTACACACTGTCACGGCTGTAGTCATCGCACACGCAGGGGATCAGCACAAAGTCACTGGCCATCAGGGCGTTGGTCACCATTACATCGCGGGACGGCGGGGTATCGATCAAAATATAGTCGTATTCGCCGGCAACCTGTGCCAGGCACATGGCCAAAAACATATTGATACTGGTGCTTTCGGACTGTTCCAGGATTTGCAGCTGCTTGGCCGCCATTGGGGTGTTGCCATTTGCCGGAATTATATCAATATTATCAAACTGCGTGCGGGAAATATAGTTCTGCGTGCCGCTGATGCCATAGGCACGGAACATATCATACACGCCAGCGCGATCAAAAGTATTATCGGTTACACGGGCGCCCGTCAGGGTATAGGTACAGTTGCCCTGGGCATCCATATCCACAACAAGCACCCGCTTGCCGTCCTGCGCCATCAGCGCCGCCAGGTTGCAGACGGTAACGGTTTTTCCCACGCCGCCTTTTTCAATGCAGACTGAGATACAATATCCCATTGTTTTCCTCCTTGCGAGCGCCCTTGTGCAGGCATCTCTTCGTTGCTGTCGCTTAATCTTTGCCTTTTGTTCGGTTCTTTTTGTAGTACCGCACGCCGGTATCTTAATCTAAGGCAATACCGCGGGTTGCAAAAACGGGCACCCCATGCCGTGCGGCATCTCTTCGTTGCTGTTATAGCTTCTATTATATCATATGCTTCGCGTGTGTCAACGGATATTTTGACGAATATTATGCAGGCATCTCTTCGTTGCTGTTCACACCTTTTCTCTGCCGCTTTTCCTTCCCATCCTTCTTCACTTCATCCAGGCATTCCCGCTCACCTACCTTCATTCTCACCTATTATCCCAAGGTCTATCTGAAATCAAAAAACGCCGGATATTTCCATTTCTCTGCTGCACCCCAACAAAAAAGCAGCGGCCAGCAATCTGCCAGCCGCTGCTTACCTTATTATAATAGCGCTCCCGGATGTTCCGCTCCGCTTCATCTCAATTACTCTTCGCTGTCATCCGGGATATCTTCCTCAAAAGCATCCATCCAGCTTTCGTTGTGCCACTTATCTTTTTCACCTTTTTCCTTGGCGGCAACCTTCTGCCGTTGTGCCTGGTCGTTCATTATGGTGCCGATCGGGTTCAGCGCGCGTTCTTCAATAATGTGGTAGAACAGCCCCATCGGGTTATTCACGTTGGGGTCCTTGGCGGCCTTTGCCCAGAACACATCAAAGTCCAGTTCATGCGCCATAGCTTCCATCAATGGGGTCAGGCTGCCATACTTTTCAATCACTTCATTCATGCAGGCCAGGTAATGCAGCCGCATTTCGTCTTTCAGCCCATTGCGCAGGCTGGAAGGCGATGGCACGCACCGCGCTGCCAGGTGGCGGTAAATTTCGTGGTAAGCGCCGCGCTGGCCGCTCGTCAACGTCTTTTCCAGGTATCCATCATCTACAAACTTTGCAAACTCTTTTCGCATATCCTGCCGTTTTACAATCGTTTCGGGAATCAGTTCTACCTTGGGCGGCTCAGGCTCCGGCATCGTTTGCTGCACCGGCTCGTCCATCACATGGTACTCCGCTTCCAACAGCTCCTCTTTGGGTTCTGCTGCCGGCTTTGCCTTGCGGAAAATATAAATGCGATAGTTATCCATATCCTCGCGCAGCACCTTGTTCAGGTACCGCGCCGGGCTGCGCATCGTCTGCGACCGGGGAATGATCTCCTGTGCATAACGGGGTGCCACACCGGCCAGCCAACTGGTCAGCCCGCCGCAATCCAGGATGATGGCATTCATCTTTCCAAACACCGTTTTGTTGCCGCCGTCCTGCTCGCCATCGCCTGCCTGGATGGTGCAGCAGGCATCTGCCAACACATCAATGATCACTTCCACCGCGTGCAGCTCTTCGGGCGTAATCTCCGCGCGCAGCTGATCCATGCGCGCTTTCACAACAATTTCCTCCCGCAGCTCGGTGCGGTGGCGTCCAAAGGAATAGGGGATCGTTGTTTCCGGTGCCGAAACATAATCAAAGGTGATCACGCTGGGGTCATCCAGCAGCGAATCCTCAATCGCCACGGTGGGGCGGCCCTTCTTTTTGCTCTTTTTGCGCACTGTGCTGTTGATGCTGTCCAGGTTGGCCTGTGCGGCGGCATCATCCACCGGGTCAATCGTTACCACCAGCGAAAGAACCTTCTGCCCCTTTTTTTCGTACACATCGTAATTAAAAATAATATCCGTCTTTTCGTTAATTTCCGCCTTTGCCTTTTCCAGTGCCAGGCGGCGGAAATCCGACCATCGGTTGGCCGTATACGAAAGCTGTTCATACAGCATGCTCAGGTTCCATACCAGCGGTTCCCCGGCCGCTTTCTTTTTCAGGTACAGGCTCTGGTAGCTTTTGCACAGCTCGTAAATGCGGATGGAATAGGTGGACCGCATCAGCATGGTGTAGGTCACATCCATGGTGGTATACAGGGTTTTCAGCTGCACCAGGTGCGGTTTCAGCACCGGATCCAGCGTGATGGTCATGCGCGCGCGGCCCTCATCAATGCGCACTTTATCGATCCAGCGGAATGTTTCCACCGTGGAAGTTCCGTTATTCTTGATCCACTGGATGGGCGCGTTGGCCAGCTCCTCAATATTTTTGCGCACCTGCTTGTACAGCGCCCCGCTGTGCGGGTCCATGCCGGTCATCTTGATAAAATCATAAATGCTCAGCTCATAAGAGGGCAGGTCCGTATCCTCCGGCTTAATCATCGAAAAAATATGCAGCATCAGGCGCTGCTGGCTCAGCGTCAGGTTGTTGCGCGTCATCTGTACAAGGTCATTGGATTTGCGAACGATGGTCTGGTCCCCGCGTTCTTCAAACGTAACGACAAACGGATCATCTTTTTTCTGTTTACTTGCCGCCATAAGCAGGGGCCTCCTATATCGGTTGCTGTATCCCGGGTGGTCACGCACATCATGCTAAACATTATAGCACATCCTGTTGTTCAGCGCAAGAATTGCAAATTTACACAGGGTTTCACTGCCATTACCCTGTGCAAAATGCAACACCCGCGTTGTGGTTTGCCATATATCCTGTGGGGGGTTGCAGTCCGGGTGCAGGTTACACAGGGTTTTATTGTGCTTTTCTGTCCTGTTGTTTCAGAGTTCTGTAACCTGATGGAATGGCAACACCAATTTTTTCCCGTTCTCCCCCATCTCCCGGCTTACCTCTGGTTGTTATTATGGCTTAGATGTTTAGTTCTATATTAGTAATAGGTAGAGCCTGTGTAATTTAACAACGCAAACCTGTGTGTTCAACCAACTGCAGCCTGTGCATTCCACCACCATTTTCCTGTGCGGAAAGCAACCTGCGTAAAGTTGCAAATAAGCCAAAAACAGCCAAACCTGTGTAAATTGCAACACGGGGAACGGGCCTATCCTGTGTGGTTTTCCAACAGGTACGCGGGTCACGGCGGGGCAGGGGCGCGGGAATACCCTGTGTAAAATGCAACTGTTCCGGGGGTAACCTGTGCGTTTTTCCAACGGTAAGCGGCATAGGGTAACAAGGCAATCCTGTGCGCTTTTCCAACACGTTTCGGGAATGTTCGGCACAGAATGCGGGCAATACCCTGTGCAAAATTGCAACAGCTCACAGTTGCTTCAAATAGATCAGTTGCAAATTTACACAGGGTAGCACCCCTATATTATAAGGTAAGTGCCGCACAGAATGGCGCGTGAGGGGTTGCAGTTTACACAGGATAGATTGAAAGCTGGGAGCTGGAGGTGTATCTGAAAACAAAGAAAATGACGGATATTTCGCAAACGCAGCCGGATTTTGTGCTTGCGAAAGATCCGCTATTTTCGTTGCTCTCAGATGCACCTCAGGAGCTGGCGCAAATAGAGATCGGCAAGGGGGAACCGGGAATCAGGGGCGGGGCAGGGAGAACAAAAAAGCGAATGGCATATCTGCAGCAAACCCGCACCCCGTTGTAAAGGGAGAACGGCGTCCCGTTGGCGGGCGTGCAATCCACCAAACACACACCCGCCGCCGCAAACCTGCCATCCCTCCCACAAGGCGCCCACCCAGCCGCCAGGCCCCGCCGCAAACAGGCGCATGCGAAACAAATAATTGCGCAAAAACAGGAAAATGCAACAAAAAAGGCGAATTTTGCCGCAAAGTTGCGCTCTGTGTGCGCAGAGGATCATAAACGCGCGGTCAAAGTATATAAAAGGGACCGCTGCCAAAAAGAACATCAGGAGTAAATTATACAAAGGCTTTGAACACATTATATAATTGGAGGAAAGCGCAATCAGTAAAAGTGCTGAAAAACAGGAATTTGCGTGGATTGTATTGTCTTTCTGGTGTAAAGGTGCTATATTAAGAAAATAAAAAGTAAATGCGCAATGAGAAGACTCGATGCGGTTTTTTTTGAAAACAACATGGCAACGGTTGCGCAAGTAAAAGAAGCTGGCTTCTTTTACTGTTTCACAGGGATCCCCTGTGGAACAATGTGCTTCCATCAAGCCAGCGCGAAAGACGGGTGAGCAGATTGAATAGAACAGGGAAAAACACAACAGGTTGGGCGCGCCGGCTGACAGCGCTGCTTGTCACCGCTTGCCTGGTTATGGCAATGGCCCTGCCTGTATACGCCGAGGTGGATCTTCTGCCCGACGCACCTGACGAAGTAGAGCTGCTGGAGGATGAGCAGGAAACGGCCTCCGGGGAGGATACCGTTCCGCCGGAGCAGAACGCCGCCACCCCGGTGCCGGATGCCGCCACCCCGGAACCGGAACAAAGCGCCGAGCCGGAGCAGCCCGCCCCGGCCGAAACGCCGGAGCCCACGGCAGAACCTACCCCGACCCCGGAACCGGCAGCCACCGCAACGGCCACCCCTGTGCCGACCGTGACCCCCACCGCCACCCCGGAACCGACCGAACAGCCGCAGAAGATGTACGCCGCAAAAAGCGTGGGTAACGTGCAGGCAGTTAGTGAGGGGGAGAATACGGAAACTTACACGCTCTATTTTGCAGTGCCTGATAGTTGGAAAGATTATAAAAAGGTAACAATATATGCCGTTGATGGAAAAAGTGACAATGATCACAAATATTTTCTTGAGATGCAGGAAGTTAGCGAAACGAAGGATCATAGAAAAATTTATTCTGTGGACCTGAAACATAATGATCACTATTGCCATGGAGGGTTGAATGGACTTGAATTTCGCGGATATAAGGAAGAAAAAGATGATGACAGAAAACCTACACAAACAATAGAAATTTCTAAAGTTGATGTAGAAAATAATAATTATCAATGGTGGAGGACGTTCGATTCAACAGATAAGAATTATATCGGCGGCAACTACTATGACGGTAAAAACGGAAAATGGACAGATTTTGTGGCATACGACCCGAACAACCATTTGTCGTTTGCCGGAAATAAGATGGTCTTTGAGAACCTTAGCAATTCCGATTTAGCAAATGTAACAGCAGTTTTTTATGAAAAAGATGGTGATACATTAAAAGAAGTCAAAACGGTAATGATTCGCAATGTGGCTGCAAGTAAAAAGCAGAGATTTAAAATTCCTAATGTTGAATGCTCGTATGTTCAGTTCTTTGCGAATGACAAACAAACGCAGTTAAGCGTGGTCTATAATTTCTATGACCAGGAAACAGAGAATGCTTTCCAATATGATGCAAGTGATAAGTACTGCTATACTTATAAGGCAGAGAACACAGGTTCCTGGGGAACCCCGCAAGGCGGTTCAGAAGTAGTATCAGAAGTAGTATACTTTGATTCAACGTTATCAAGCTACGCATATGCAGGCGATTACGACTCAAAGAAAAACTCTATGCCAACAACTCAAGACGGCGGTTCAGGAAAAATGTACTGCTATTTTGAGAATGACCAGGGAAATTATTCTGATATCATTGACATGAAGAAAATTTCTCCAGAGGCAGGGAGCAGTCGTGAACTTTGGTCTGCCACTATTCCAAAAGGCTATACTAAGGTGAGATTTTCAGGCAGGAAAGTGACACCAAGTGAGACTGGTGAAACGGTTGCCCAAAAATATGATCTTACCGATATGCAGGAAATTCCTACTGATCTAAATGAGCCGTGTTTCTTTGCGGATGACGGTGACGATAAGACCTACTGGGGAACAGATGTAAACCGTGATGGCTACTGGGGCGAGAAAAACGATGTCCGTGATGCAGAAGCAGGCAAGGATAGTACTGTTGTAGACATTACAAGCAAATATAGTAGAGGCAATAGTAAAGGTATAAAGTACATCACCAGTACTTTATATGATTACTATACAGATTATGAACTGAATGGCAATAACCGCGATAACTATGCAACAGATCCCGCTTTTTCAACATATCGTATTCAGGTTCCTTTCCGTCAGTTTGATCAAGCGGTAAGTGATTACTACAAAAGCTACAAAAATGCAAGCAGTATCTTGTACCCTATTTATACAGGACACTTTCAGTGTGCAGATAATCATCATTTTAGCGGTGTAGCCGAGGGTTTAGGCCTATTTGGTTGGTCAGAAAGGGGAAAGAATGAAAGTAAGTATAAATCCTTTATGGCTGCGAACAACTCCGAAATTGATGAACGTGATGGAAGCGGAAAATATGAGTTTGCTTTTTTAGGCATTGTTGGCAATAAACTTGACAGTAATGGCAATTTGTTGATGCGGGAATCCAATGGGACAGATGGAACAGGGTTGGTTGAACCGCACTTTAATGAAGCTTTCTTAAATGGAGAAAACAGCAAAAATACCAAACTTGGTCAGGTTTACAAAAATGTTGAATTTCCGTTTACCCAAAAGCAGATATTTAAAGACGAACCCGGGGTTAATTACTGGTGGTATGATGCTGCAAAAACTTCACTATACTTGCGTAAGGATAATACTACCGGAGCGTATTACCTGGGCAATGGAAATGGCGATGGATCAACAGTAGGTACTCTTTCTGATAATTCTAAAAATAAGGACAGCCAAAATAACAATACGCAAAATGGTCATGGCTTTTTCCCATTCAACGAAACAGCTAGTGAAGATGTTCGCCGATACAATTATGGCTATGGAGCTAAACTTAAAATTCCGTTTACACTAACAGAGGATGGAACGGTTCTTGATGACGATAATAATGAGCAGTCAATCAAGTTCTATTTCTCTGGTGACGATGATGTTTGGGTATTTATTGATGGCCAGTTGGTACTTGACATTGGCGGTGCCCATGGCAAAGCGGCAGGTATTATTGATTTTGACCAGAGAGGAGCCAAAAAAGATAAAGTTACCGCTTATGTCAGTAAGGTAAAATATAACAATGTTACTAAGCAGGAATATGGTGATAATACAAAGGATAAGAAAGAGTTTGTATATACCGGTAATGATTTGCAGGGAGAACGCTATAATCCGACCCAATATTGCTATTCCAATACGGTTGACGTCCCCAACCTTTCCACCGGCCAGCACACCCTTACCATGTACTACATGGAACGTGGTATGTGGGAATCCAACATGGCGGTGGCGTTCAACTTCCCGGATAATAACGAGCTGCAGGTTCAAAAAATCGTTGATACAACAAAGGTCAATGCTTGGTTCAAGAGCTGCTTCGATACTCCGGATCTGTTTGCATTCAACATCCAAAACCAGGCAACGCACTATCGCCAGCCTGAACATGACGCTACCATTGATTCGGATGTGAACCCGATTGAGTTGAATACCAGCGACTATGCGAGCTATGAACCAGCAACCAAAAATAACAAGGGAAATATTTTTGAACTAACCACAGCGCCGAATGGTGAAAAAGCATTGCACTGGTACGCGCAATACCAAGATACCAATCCACCCAGCGAGTGTCGAAGTGAACGGTACGGCATACTGACATTGAGCAGTCCGCAGAATATCAGCCAGATGCGATACCTGACGTTCGATATTTACGCAAAGTCGGAAAGCGGCCAGGGCGAATTGTCGCTTGGCAACTTGTATCTGGAACTGCTGGACAAAAACGGAAAGCAGAAAGGCTGCCTGGACAAAACGTGCCTGAACGGTACTACATACGGCACGGTAACGCTGGTAAATGATAAGTGGATAACCGTAAAGCTGGACTTGTACAAGCTGAATGCGGTGGAAGGCTTTGACCCAAAGCAAGTAACAACGATCCGTGTGGGCGATAACTACCCACGGCACATTTACTTCAAGAACTTTGTATTCTCGGCCCAGGCCAAAGCTACAACCAAAACAGGCTTTACCACCAAGCAGGAAGATATCCCTGTTTATGGTTCCATTGATGCCGGAGGCCTGAAAAATGCCGCAGGCGCACAGTTCACAACCACCAAAAACAACGATACGCAGGTTGTGGACAAAAACGGCCAGTTTATGCTGCAAAACGGTGAAACCGTTACCTTTAGTGACCAGTTCCGCCGCGGCAGTTACATTTCGCTCAAAGAAACCCTAAGCCCGAACCTGTATGATACAACCTGGACGGTTTTTGAAAATGACGAAGCGGTTCAAAGCTATGGATCGGGCGATACCGTTATCGGTGGTACGCAAGACCTGAAAGAAAAACCCGCAACAGAAAGCCAGCCGGGCCCCGATGATGGCCGAACGGAAGTCTATAATCCTGCACAGGATATTGCAAATGAAGGCTACACGAAAAACCAAAAGCCAGAAAATGCAAATACCATTGTGTTCCGCTCTTATAAGGACCCGGACGAAAACATATCTTCGTTGACAAAGCTGAAAGTACAGTTTGTTAATAAGGTGAAAACCGGAAAACTGGTAATCAAAAAAGCTGCGGCAAGTGATGAAGTTAATTTGATTAAAGGCAAATATACCTTTAATGTAACGTTCACCAATGTCGGCGACGAAAGTCTGGAGCAGAAACCCATCGAAAAACAAGTTACCATCGACATGGGAACCACGGACCATTGCGAGATCAGCGGAATCCCCATCGGAACACGCTTCCGTATTGAAGAGGTAACACCGACTGACGACGGCTCACACCTGCAAGGCGTGAGCGTAACAGGCGGCGGCGTTGACACACAGGTAGTTGGTAATACCTATGTGCAGGGGTCAATCAGTGGAAGTGGAACGAATGTTACCGCGACCGCGACATTCACGAACACGATGCATGAATTGATCAAGATCGACTTTACCAAAACGTGGGTGGACGCAAATGGTAACCCGTTGAAAGATGGCTTGCCGGATGAAATTTATATCCAGCTCCAACGCCGCAAGACGGAAAGCGAAACTTGGCAGCCGGTGAAGTATCCGGACGCAAACAACAGCCTGAAATATGTAACGGTAACCCCGAACAGCAAGGGCTGGAACTATCCCTTTGCGAACCTGGACAAGTTTGATGTTACGGATCAAAAGAACTACCAATACCGCATTGTGGAAGGTACGGTGGACGATAATGACAGCTTTACCGAGGTAAAGCCGAACGAAACCATTCCGATTAAGGGCAATACGTATGTTGTAACGGCTAAAGCGGAAGCAAAAATCAGCGATGGAGATGGCACAAAGCAAACCACAGCCACAGTCAATGGTGGAACCATCACCGGCGACAGCGGCACGATTGAGCTGACCAACAAGCTGCAGAACCCGAAGTTTGTACTGGATATCATCAAGAAGGATGCCAATAACGAGAAAAACCTACTAGATGGTGTTGAGTTCAAGCTGGAAAAGCTGAAAGCCGGAACAACTGGAGGAACGCAGTGGGAAGTAGATGCTTCCTATAAATTCGACAACAACGACAACCTACATTATTTGACCGGTACAACCGGAGACTACGGCAAGATTACAAATAACCCGTTCAAGGATCTGAAACCCGGCAGATACCGCCTGACGGAAACCAAAGCACACCCGGGGTACAACCTGTTGTCCAAGTCGATTGATATCGAATTTACCCAAGACGGCATGTACAAGATAGACGATGGTCCCGCCCAAAAAGCAACGGGCGATGCAGCCAGCGGCTACACAGTTACCTTTACCGTTCTGAACCGTAAAACGCCTGAGCTGCCCCACACGGGTGCAGACGCGCCAAGCCTGTGGCTGCTGATCGGCATGCCGCTGGCGGTGGCAGGGCTGTTGATATTCACATTCCGCTACAACAGGAAAGGGGGCCGGCGACATTAACCATCCCCCGGAAACCCAGCAACCCCCAGGGTACAGCCCGCCAGTGCGCGCCCGTTTACGGCAGGGCGCAGCCATAAGCCGGGGTGTGTAACTGAAAAGCGGAAAATATCGCCTGTTTCTATAAGCGCAGCCGGATTTTGCGCTAAGAAGCCTTGGGATCCGGAAAGGATTCCGGCGGCTCTTTGCCTTACATCCTGCTTGTGGCTGCGAAATATCCGTTATTTCCTTTGGTTTCAGATGCACCTTAAGCCAAGTGGGCAAGCGGCCCAGTTTTTCCTCCTTTTTTCTTCACGGCACAGTGCGGGCGGCGCGGCAGCGTTTCCCCGCTGCAGCGCCCCGCACTGCACGCCGTGCTTATGTAAAACCCCTAAGCCGGGCGGCCCCGCCGCCCATCCGATGATGATTTTTTTAAGAGAAGAGGTACTGAAATGAAAAAAGCAAAACGTTTTCTCACAGGCCTGTTGAGCGCCGCTCTGGCCCTCAGCCTGTGCGCCATGCCAGCAATGGCAGAAGGTGGCGAAAGCAATGCCCAAACACCTACAATCAAAACCAGCGTAAGTACGATTGATAAAACAAAAAAAGGCTCTATTACTATTTACAAGTATCTCCATAGCACAGACCTGACAGGTTCTGTAGCTGGGACTGGTGAGCAACAGAAGGTGCCGAACGAGGCTACGCCGCTTAAAGATGCAGGTTTTACTATTTATCAGGTTAAAACGGCAGAAGAGCTGGTAGCATATTATGAAGCTGCTAGTGATGATAAAGCTGTTACAGCGGATAGCTTTTTTAAGAATACTGACAATAAAACCGCAGAAAATCTGAACGACGGTATCGCTGACAAAGCTGTTAAAGATGCAGAAGGCAAAACGGAAAGAAAAACGAATGGTGAAGGTTTTGTTAAGTTTGCAGACCTGGACGTTGGTATGTACCTGGTTATCGAAACAACAACGCCGGATTCCGTTGTAAAGCCCGTGGATCCGTTCCTTGTTTCTATTCCTATGACGAGAGTACAGGTTGGTGAGCAAGCAACGAAAGGCCAGCTTAAGGAATGGCTCTATGATGTTGTCGTTTACCCGAAGAACAGCTCCGCGAAAGGTGATATTACGCTGGTAAAGAAAGGCAAAACAGACGGTAAAGAGAATGAAATCAAAAATTTGCCGGATGTTATCTTTAAGTTGCAGCGCTACAACGAAAATTCAACGAGCGAGGATAAATACGATGATTATACTGTAAATGGCAAATGCGAGTTTACAACAAATGGCAGTGGCGAAATCACCGTTCAGAATTTGCTCAAGGGTAAATACCGTTTTGTGGAAATTGGCTATGCAGAAAACAAGGAAAGCGGCTATATTATCAACAACAATGTGGCATATGAGTTTGAAATTAATGATCAAGGTAAGCTTGTAACGCCGGATGGAGCTACCCCGAACAGCGATTTTGTAATTAACAATGACAATACCATGACGGTTTATAACCATAAGCCGGATTTGGAGAAAGACGTAACTAAGCGTAATGATGGCAAAGGCACTGACGAAGGCAACGATACCGACTATGCTGTTGGTGATACCGTTAAATATACTCTGACCATCTATGTTCCTGAAAATGTAGCAAAGCTGAAAACCTTTAAAGTTGTTGATACAATGAACAAGGATCAGCTTATGCATAACCTTGACAGTGTTACCATTAGCAGTAAAGATACAGAAGGTCAAGATGTAACCTTTGCTGCGAATACTGATTACACGTTGACAAATACCTCTAATGGCAATAATTCTGAAATTACGATTGATTTTAAAGCAGGAACGAGCCAGGATAAACTGAATGCAGCTGCCGGTAAGACCATCACGATTTCTTACACTGCAACTTTGCAGAAGGACGCAGACACTACCACTGTTGGCAATGTGAACGAAGCTCACCTTGATTACTCCCGTAAGACGGATATTAAGGATGGCGAGGATGATACTCCCTACGAAATCCATGATAAGGCTGTTGTTTATACCTTCAAAACTGGTATCCTGAAAAAGGGTCAGGATGGAAATACTGAAAAACTGCTGAATGGTGTAACGTTTGACCTTTATAAGAAGTACGATGCAAAGACTGACAAACTGAAAGAGGGTACGACCGATACTGTTATCTTTGGTATAAAGGAATGCAAGTTCCTGACTGCGACAGAGGCCAAGGCACTGGGGTTGAATGCAACAGAAGCTGAGAATGCGCCGAAGTGGTTTAAGGTAACCACACTTACGACCGCGGGTGAGGGTGTAAATGCTGGTTGCGCAACTGTCAATGGTTTGCCCGATGGCGAGTACAAATTGGTAGAAACCATGACAAATAAGGGCTATAACTTGCTTTCCGGCCCTGTTGATGCCAATTTGACTGTGGATTATAAAACTAGTTGGACAGTTAACGATAAATTTTCTAGCGATGGCAAATTGATTAAGCGTGACGTAAAGACCACTACTTTCAAGAATGGCCAGGACGATTATACGTATGCACCAATTACCATCATCAACCGCAAGGGCTTCGACCTGCCCACCACCGGTGGTTTCGGCACCCTGCTGTTCAGCGGCATTGGTGTGCTGCTGGTTGTGGCCGGTGTTGGCGTGCTGCTGAGCCTGAAAAAGAAGAACCGCGCCTGATGCGCCCGCCGCAAGGCAAAACAATTTTACAATTCACCAATAGGGTATAGAGGGATAATCCATCATACACAGGGGGAGGGCCGGATTTGGCCCTCCCCCTATGGTGGGTTATTGGGGAATAAATTTTTTTGGGTGTACATGGCCGTTGTTCGGTTGATTTTTAGGTTCTGCGTGGGGAACCACCCTACGGGTTAGGTTTGTGGCGGGGAACCACCCCTCAGGCCGCTCCGCGTCCAGCTCCCCTCAAGGGGCGCCAATATCTCACCTTATGTTTGCGCTGTCTGCAACGCAGACTGAGGGGTGGTTCCCCGTGCAGAACCTAAAAATAAATAGGGCAAGGCCCGTCAACGGGCCGATGGCGAGCATCGGCCCCTACAAATGATTTGCAACGTTTGCGGCGCGGGGTGGATGGGCGGCAATTATTAGGCCCGTCAAACGGGGCGTCGGGGACGCCGCCCCCCTACATGCAGGGCGAGGTTTATTACAATTTTGTGGTGTGCAACGCCGTAAGGCCCTACAGATTATTTTATTGTTATTCACTACCCTAAAAACCACCCCCAACCCAATATCTCCTGAGCGGCACAATGCGCCGCGGTCCACCACAATGATTCTTTATTCTTTATTATTTATTCTTTTGCCTACTTCCAATTCCTAATTTCTAATTTCTAATTTCATCAGTTCCCAACTTCAACCCTCTCACGGAAAGGTTCGCGGTGACGCTATGGATACCACAACAAAACTAAAAGTCGGCTTTGCGGCCTTGATGATCCTGTCCGGCATTGGGGTGGCATCGTACCCGGTTATCAGCAACGCGGTGGCGCAGCGCCACGCCAGCGAAGCGATCCAAAATTACGATGATACCGTAAAAAGCATGGATACCGAAAAACTGGACGCCGCCAAGGAGGCCGCCCGCCGCTATAACCAGCAGCTGGACAGCGCCGTGGAGCGCGATGCCGCAGGCGAAGCGGAGGATACCGGCACCAGCTATGTGGACCTTGTGGATGTGGGCGAAAGCCTGGGGTATATCACCATCCCGAAAATTGACGTCAACCTGCCCATTTACGAAGGCACCAGCGATGATGTGCTGCAAAGGGGCGTTGGCCATCTGGAAGGCTCCAGCTACCCCCTTGGCGGCGAAAGCACCCACAGCGTGCTGACCGGCCACCGCGGCCTGCCCGAAGCCGTGCTGTTCACCGACCTGGACAAGCTGGAAGAGGGCGACTGTTTCTACCTGCATATTCTGGATGAAACGCTGGCGTACCAGGTGGATCAAATCAAAGTGGTGGAACCGGAGCACACCGAGGATCTGGAAATCACCGCGGGGCAGGATTACTGCACCCTTGTTACCTGCACGCCGTATGCCATCAACACCCACCGCATGCTTGTGCGCGGCACCCGCATCCCTTATAATGGAGAGGAAGAAGCCAACACCCCGCAGGCCGTGCAGTATCAGGCGCTGCGCACCGGAACGGTGGTCAAGCGCGTGGTGGATGCCTGGCCGTGGATCGCGGTAACGGGCAGCATTGTGATCGGCGGCGAAGCGCTGCTGCTGCTTTTGCTGCTGCACCGCTGCAAAAAGCGCGAGGAGGATGACTAAATGGGACGGCTGATTGCTAAAATTCTGGCCTGGCTGGCCATTTTGCTGGGGCTGGCGCTGTTGATACAGCCCACCGCTGCCCAGTGGTGGACCAGCACCCGCAACGCCAAAACCGCTGCGCAGTTTGCGGCCCGCGCCGAAGCCCAGCCCACCGCCCCCGCGGCGGAGGAAACCACAGCCGAACCCCCGGAGCCGGAACGCGCCTACCCTGAACTGTACGCCGCGATGCAGGACTATAACGCGGAAATTTACGCCGGGGGCCAAAGCGGCCTGACCGACCCGTTCGCCTATGAGGAAGCCCCGCTGGACCTTGCTGCCTATGGCTATGACGATGATGTGCTGGCTGTGCTGTGGATCCCGCGCCTGAACCTGGAGCTGCCCGTTTACCTGGGCGCCAGCCGCGAAAACCTGGCCAAAGGCGCGGCGCTGCTGGGCCAGACCTCGATGCCGCTGGGCGGCGAAAACACCAACACCGTGATTGCCGCTCACCGCGGCTATTATGGCGCGGAAATGCTGCGCAACGTGCAGCAGATCCAGGTGGGGGACAAGATCCAGCTGACCACCCCGTGGGAAACGCTGATTTACCGCGTGAGCGAGCTGAAAATTATTGACCCCAGCGATATCAACGCCGTGCTGATCCAGCCGGGGCGGGACCTGCTGACCCTTTCCACCTGCCACCCCTACACCCGCAACAGCCAGCGCTACCTGGTAATTGCGGAGCACGACACCGCCGCTGCGGACACCACCAAAGAGGAGGATTTGCAGGAAAGCGCCGCTACCTGGGACGAAACGCCGCGCCAGGTGACCGTGGAGGATGCCGGCGGCAGCTCCATTGCCGAAGTGGCCCCCCAGGCCCTGACCCCATTGCCGGGGGAGGGCAGCGCGGAATCCGAGGGGAGCGCGATCTCCAATACCATGATCTGGCTGGAAAACAACGCACTGTGGGCCGGGCTGGTGGTTATTGCCGCCGCCGTTGGCATTATGGTGATATGGAAAAAACACCGGGAGGATTAACCATGCAGTACACACAGCAGGCCGCCGCCGTTACGGCCGAAGTAAACAAGGCCGTGCAGGGCAAACAGCAAACGGTAAACACCATCTGGATGGCCATGCTGGCGGGCGGCCATGTGCTGATTGAGGATATTCCCGGCGTGGGCAAAACCACGCTGGCGCTGGCCTTTGCCCGCGCGCTGGACCTGAAAGAAAGCCGCGTGCAGTTTACGCCGGATGTTCTGCCGTCCGATTTGGTGGGATTTTCCGTTTACCAGAAAGAGACCGGCAAGTTTGTGTACCACGCCGGTGCGGTGATGTGCAACCTGTTTTTGGGCGATGAGATCAACCGTACCTCCTCCCGCACGCAGTCGGCTTTGTTGGAAGTGATGGAAGAAGGCACGGTGACGGTGGACGGCGTTACCCGCCCGGTGCCCGCACCCTTTACCGTAATTGCAACCCAGAACCCCATCGGCGCCGCCGGCACGCAGATGCTGCCGCAGTCTCAGCTGGACCGTTTCATGGTCTGCGCCGTAATGGGCTACCCCGATGAGGAAGCGGAGCTGGCAATTTTGGCCGGGCAGAGCAAAGGCCGCCTGCTGGACCGTGTGCGCCCCGTTGCCGGTCAGGCGGATCTGCTTGCCATGCAGCAGGAGGTCAGCACGGTATTTGTGCATGAGCTGATGTACCGCTACATTGTGGCGCTGGCCCAGGCCAGCCGCAAGGACCCGCGCCTGGCCGTGGGGTTAAGCCCCCGTGCCACCCTGGCGCTGACCAGCATGACGCGCGCGGCGGCGTACCTGGCGGGGCGGGATTTTGTTGCCCCGCAGGATGTGACCGCTGTGTTTGATGCGGTTGCCCGCCACCGCCTGGTGCTGAACGACCAGGCCCGCGCAGGCGGCGAAACGGTGGACAGCGTAATGCAGGACCTGCTGCGCACCGTGCCGCGCCCCCGCCCCGAAAAGGCTGACCGCCATGGCAGGTAAGCTGGGCCGGGCGCTGGTGCTTTTGGTGCTGCTGGCCGCGGCGCTCATCACCCAGGCACCGCTGGCGGTGTTCCTGTTAGCGTTTGCGCTGGTGCTTCTGGTGCTGCTGCGGCTGGATGCCGCCTATCTGCGCAGGCAGGTAACGGCAGAGCTGCTGGTGCCGGACAAACCCGTGATACAGGGCGAAGATTTTACCCTGACGGTTCGGCTGAGCAACCGCAGCCGGTTGCCCATCCCTGCACTTGTGGTGCTGCTGAACGCCGCCGATGAATGGGGCGGCGGGCAGATCACCCTGCGCTGCGCCGCCATGCTGGGCGGCAAGGAGAGCGCCGAACAGCGCATTACCCTAAACGCAGGCAAAAGCGGCGTGTGGAGCATTGCGGTGCGGGGCATCACCCTGCGGGATCACCTGGGGGTGTTCACCGCGGCGTGCCCGGCTGCCGCGCAAAGCCGGAGCATCTGTGTGCTGCCCGCTGCCGCGGCTGGCAAAGCCAAAGCGGAAACCGCCCCCGATGAGGACGGCGACGAAGCCGACACCCGCGCCGCCCTGGGCGGCAGCTATGAGCTGCGGGAGTACCGGGACGGGGATACCATCAAGCAGGTACACTGGAAGCTGAGCGCCAAGCTGGACCGCCTGATGGTGCGTGAACCGCTGACCGCCCTGCGCGCTGCCCTGACCCCCGGTGGGGACCTGGATGGAGCGGAGGAATGGGGGGATTTTCCCCAACAGGCGGCGAAGCACCGCAAAAACCCGCCCAAGCGCAAAAAAGAACGTACTGCCCTGAGCCGGCGCGGCGCTGCCGACCCTGGCAGTGGGCTGAAGTTTGTGGACCGTGTGCTGGTGAGCACCCAGCGCCCCGCAGCGCACCCCGCGTTGTGGCTGGCGGCAGATGCCGCGCTGCTGCTGGCGCTCACCTTTGGTTTGCTGCTGGTGCTTTCCACCGGGTTCGGCATTGCGGTGCCGTTGTGGGTGTGGCCCGCGGCAGCCGCTTTCTGCGCCGGGTGGGCGCTGTTCCTGCGTGCGCCGCAAACCCTGCGCCGCTGGGGGCTGCTGGCGGGGGTGATTGTGTATCTTGTGGTGTTGTTCATCTGCCAGCGGAACTTTTTGGCCGGGGCGCAGCAGTGCGCCGGGAACATTGCCCAAAGCCTGAACGCCCGCCTTGGCAGCGCGCTGCCGGTGGCCCAGGGCGGCAGTGCGGCGCAGCTGGGGCTGTTTTTGCTGCTGGCCG
>OLRZ01001149.1_pt1 | contig 18721 bp, 18 predicted proteins | sample 1671931 | NCBI WGS metagenome assembly OLRZ01 (sample SAMEA3136627, study PRJEB25190) | human gut metagenome | reverse complement strand
ATATTCGGACGCTTCGGCTGGCTGGGCAAGATTGCCGGTGCATTTCTCGGCATGATGCTTATCGGCAACAATGCCGGTATTTTCCGCACACCTGATACGAGAAGCATACAACGAATACAGACACCCGCTCTTCCCGTTGAAGAACAGACGAATAGCGGAGGGATGAAAAGATAAGAATAAGAATACGAATCAAATATAATCACATAATGAAATATACAGAAGAAATGATCCTGCAATCCGAAAGTGGATACTGTATGCCTTTTGAAGAACGGAAGGGCAAGGATGTGAAACTATCGCTCGGCTACGGCGAACAAACCGATCCGACAACGGGCAAAACATATTTTCATCATGGCATCGACTTCGATGTACGGTGCTACACGCTGGCGGCTGTCGCCAGCGGTATCGTGTCAGGTATAGGCAATGACCCTATACTCGGCATCTGCCAAACTATACGCTATGGGGAGTATGAAGTGACCTATGGGCATTTGTCAAATGTCTTCGCCCAGTTCGGACAGCGTGTCAAGGCCGGACAGACTGTAGCTTTAAGCGGTGACAAGCTGCATATCGGGATACGCTTCAAGGGTGAGGAACTGAATCCGCTGGAATTTCTAACCATGCTGTATGGGAATATCCAAGCATTGTGTCATGCTGATGGAGGCGAAGCGGCAACATCTCCCAACATGGAGATGGCACTGACCACCGATTACGAGCAGGACAGACAGGAAATAGAGGAATTGATGCTACGTTTCCTGCCCTACTACATGGAAGACTTACAGCGTGGTGCATACCGACTTCCTCCACATACGGAGCAGTCACTCCGCCATGTCTTTACAATGGGAGCAGTCAAAGAATATTTCTATGAAAATATGCCAAGTATATCCAACCCACTCGGACTGGGACATAAAGCAATGCCGCTTGCTTGTAAGGTGCAGAACCTACTCATTGCGGACTTCCTGCATTACCTTGCCCTACGGCATGGCGTGTACTTATCGACGATGGGCGATGATGTAAAAAAAAACTCTACGACGAAGCCCTGACCCATAGTGGTATCATTGACCCACTGGCAGAATTAGACATAGACATCCAGAGCTTTGACATACCGAGAGCAGTCACGGTATATCCTGACCGGGCCGGTGTGCGCTGGTGGACGAAAGCATGGTTCAATAACCGGGAAGAGGGCGAAGCATCGGTGGAGATTGAGCGAGAACAAGCGATACGCTTCATTCACGACAACATCGAGAAGGATGTATGGCTGGAAGAGTTTTATCCCAAACAGATGGAAATTTACCACAACGCCATCGAGCAGACAAAAGAGCAATTATTAATGAATAGAATAGGATAAACATATAATACACTATGGACGGAATCAAGCATAGCGGACGGTTTGCAGAAATGGAACGCCTCGTGAACGACTATTTCAACTGCCATATCGCACCCATCATGTCAAAAACGCGGACTGACCTCATACGGAATCAGGGAGAGGAAATGAAAGAATATTCCACCTCTTTAGGTGGTATTCTCAGTATGATGGCATCTTCGGCACAACCAATGAGCGACCCCTATCAAGCACTCAAGGTCACAGGCGAATGGAACTCCAAAACAACAGAGGACTATATCGAGATGTGCAAGACGGAGATTACCGGTTCCGAGGAAATGCAGCAAGACCTTGCGTATATGGCCGGGCAGTGGCGGGATACCGTCGTGCAGGAAATCGGAAGGGCACGTTACAATGAGTTGTCAGAACAGCTCGGTTGTGACCTCGCCTATGCCTATATGGACCACCGGATAGAGGAACTGATGATTGACCGGTTGGTGAAAGAACGTATGCCCAAGTCTTCCGCTGACTACATCATCCGAAAGGCTGCCGAATCGAGTCTGCTGGGATTATCGCAGACGTTAAGCCGTTCACCGCTGACCGATGAAATAGAGGCACGAGGCGAAGCAGCTTACCGCCCGAACAGATGGGAAAAAGGTACGGGATGGATGTTGGGTACAGCCGCAGATACCCTGATGATGGGTGGTACTGGTTCATGGACGGCACTGGCAAAGTTTACCGGTGCAGATGTGGCTATTGCAGCCATCACCAATCATTTTGAAGGCAAGAAGCCTGATACCCTTTCAGTAGAACAGTGCATCAGTAAAGGAGTGTTCGGCAGAGACAGAAACGTATTCGACGATTTTCGCAAAGAGGCAGCCCAAATACAAATCAAAGAGAACACGGCGATTGGTACAGACAACAAGCAACTGAAAAAGAAAATCCCTGTCATGGACTTTGGCTTCATGGAATGGACACAAAACCAGAATAGCGGTTTATTGTGGCCGAATGTACAGAGCAAGGAAGAACAGAAATATGAGGAACGGTACAAGGATGTGCCGATTGTTGTTGCTCCCGGACAGGAAGAAGCCTACTTGCAGTCTTTGGAACAATGTGACAAAGCGAAAATGGTCAGGACAGAACAGGATGAAATTATGAAAGAAGAGAAGCATGAAACTGTTGTTCCTGCCAATGATGCGGAACAACATGTACAAACGATACAAAGTGCGCAAGTAGCACAGGGAAACGGAAACGGTTGGGGCGGACTGCTTGGTATGCTGGGACTGGATGGCATAGGTAATATCACAGGCAATCTCGGTTATGTAATGGCCATGCTCCCTGATGTTCTACTGGGAATATTCACAGGCAAGACAGAATCATTGCATTTGGAAGACAATATGTTACCGATAGCGAGCATTGTGGCGGGTATGTTTGTGCGTAACCCGTTGCTGAAAATGCTCCTGATAGGCCTGGGAGGTATGAACTTGTTGAATAAGGCAGGACACGAAGCCTTGAAAGAACGAACAGAGGGAAAACTGAACGTAACAAATGAGAACAATGTGCAGTACCGACGCTATACAAATGAAACTCTGAACCCACGTATAGTAAACCCTGTATTGCAAGATAGTACGTTGATTGCCACGATAGACCGAGTACCGTGTACCATCCAGTTGTCACCGATTGTAGCAGAAGCCTACCGTACCGGGGCATTGCCTTTGAACACGCTGGCAAATGCTGTCCTTGCCAAGAACGACCAGCTTCGCCAGGCTGCCGCACGGAATTATGAGGACGGAAAACTGGAAACCATCGTGCGCCCACGGGGTATTCAATAATCCTATAATCAAATAAACGATATGAAAGAAAAATCGCAAATCGAAAAGAAAGCCGAGGAAAAACAAATCACCTTGCTTTCTACGGCTTTGAGTGAAGCCTCGAATGCCGGTGGACACTGGCTCAACGCATCAGGAAAGGGATACCCGCGCCTCTATCCAAAGGGTGTTTCTGTCAGCGCATTCAATGCACTATTCATGACGCTGCATTCTGATAAAAATGGATGCAAAACCAACCAGTTCACGCTATTCAGCGATGCCAAGGCACAAGGGGCCTCGGTGCGTGAGAATGAACAAGGCGTTCCATTTTTGTTTTATAATTGGAACAAGTACGTTCACCGCAATAATCCAGAACAGGTTATCAGTCGTAATGACTACATGAAACTGTATGAAGAGGAACAAAAATTATATAAAGGTGTACATAACCGTGAAATTCGCACTTTGTTCAACATTGACCAGACGACACTACCCTACGTGGATAAGGAGCGATACGAAACGACGTTGCGGCGGTATGGAAGTGCAGTGGAAAGAGGATATACGGAAGCTGACAACCGACGGTTGCATATTCAATTCAACGACTTCCTACTGAGGATGCGAGACAACCTTGTGCCTGTTCGTTTGGATGGAAGCGGTGTACCCCACTACGAAACAGATAAGGATGCGGTCTATATGCCGCGACAAAGAGAGTTCAGACATTATCACGACTATATACAGGAAGCCTTGCGGCAAATCGTGAGTGCTACCGGACACCAACAACGGTTAGCGCGTGAAGGTATGGTGATGAAGAACGGTGTGGCTCCTTCGGAGGATGCTGTCAGACAGGAACGGTTGGTAGTGGAACTGGCTTCAGGGATTAAAATGTTGGAACTGGGGTTGCCAGCACGGTTGTCTGAAGAAAGTCTGAAGACAGTGGAATACTGGTGCCGGGAGCTGAAAGAGAACCCGAACTTGATGGACGCTCTCGAAAGTGACGTGAACAATGCCATCGAAGTAATCAATAAAGCGGAACGGGGCGAGAAAATCGAATACGCCACCATGCGCAACCGGCGAGACACTTCAAGCATGCAGGAGCAAATGCCCAAACATTATTTTGTGTCGAACGAGATTCGGCAGCATCCGGATAAAGAAACGAAAAAAATTGTGCTTGTTATTGATCCACAGGCAAAAACCGCAGATGTAATTCTTCCAGCAGGGGCTTCTACAGAGGTAGATAACGAGATACCGGGAATGAACAAGGGACGTATCATGCGAGCGTTGCAGAAAGATGGAATCGAGCAGGTACGCTTCTACAATACGGATGGTGCATTAGGTTATCGACCCGATGACAGTTATTTTGCCGAGAAGATGATTATGCTGGCCCGGCTGAAGAACTGGGCGATGGAGAAGCTCTCCACACTGGACGTGGCGTCAGCGGTCAAACAGGCGAATGAGATCGGATTTGACCACGTAGAGATGATTCAAGATGATAAGAAACGATGGGCACTTTATATCAAACCCGAAAATAAGAGCGGATATAGCATCTATCCTGATAAAGAAGATATAAACCGCTTCTTTTCAACACTCAAGCAAGCGATGGATAACATCGGTAAGGTTCGGATGGAACTGGCGCACAAGTATTATGCGCTGGCCGAGGTCAAACCTGACCTGAAGGTGGATTTGTTCAGCAGCGAAATGCCGGAAATAGACTTGAACCGTATCCAGCGTGTTTCGGTTTTCAAAACCAAACAAGACGGCATACAATGCGTCGCAACTATTGATGGGCAGAAACAGCCTGCCCGAAGTGTCACTCCACAACAGTGGCAGCGGATGTGGATAGCGGAAGAGCGTGACAGCTACAAACGTCATTTGGCAGCTACCTTATTCGCAGACGTACTACAAAAAGGACAATCGGAGGCACACACCGGAGAGAAACAACAGAAAGAAGCAGAGTTGTGGCCGATAGAAACGGTAGCGCAGGAACGGACGGAATCAGACAACAAGGGTATTTCACCGGAACGGCAGTTGTGGGACAAACTTAAAGCGAATCATCCCGATGCCTTGCAACTGCTTCGCACGAAAGATGGTTATCGGCTCTATAACGAAGATGCGGTACAGGGTGCAAAGATATTGGGCATAACCCTAAAAGAGTATCCAGAAGGGGACATTACGGCTTCAACGGAATTTTCAACGGAGCAGCTCGACAACTATCTGTCTAAGCTCGTCCGTGCTGGGGCACGGGTTGCTATAAGTGACATGGAGGAACAAGAAACACACAGAGGTTTTCATAGATAAGAAGTAAGGAAATGAGCAAGAACCAACAATACGCAATGAAATATGCAGAGTATGCTATGGAGCAGATGCGCCGGTACGGAATCCCCGCATCCGTGACGTTGGCACAAGGCATACTGGAAAGTTCCAACGGGCAAAGCCGTTTGGCGCAGAACGAGAACAATCATTTTGGCATCAAGGCTACACCTGCATGGATTGCCGAAGGAGGAAGGTATGGTATATATACTGACGATAAGCCGAATGAGAAGTTTTGCAGTTATGACAGTGTGGGTGATTCATACGAACACCACTCCCGTTTTTTAAAAGAAAACAGCCGCTATGCCCAATGTTTTGCACTTTCGCCCGACGATTACAAGGGTTGGACACAAAATATCGAACAGGCCGGTTATGCCACAGGCGGAGAATATGCCGAGAGTCTGCAACGGATTATAGAGCAAAATGGCTTACAGCAGTATGACAAACTGGTGATGCAGGAAATGGAGACACAGGGTAAGCGGTTCGGTACGGAACATAATCCTCTCCGAACGTCTGAAAATTCAGAGTATGGTGCGGAGTACTCATTCCCGGTAGAGCGTGAAGAGTTTCTTTTTGTTACCTCGCCTTTCGGTATGCGGCAAGATCCGATGGACAACACGAAACAACAGATGCACAAGGGAATTGATATCCGTTGCAATGGCGATGCGGTACTGGCTACTGAGAACAACGGGAAGGTGGTGGCTGTGAATCAGAATAAGAACACGCCCGGTGGGAAATCGCTGACTGTGGAATATACCCGAACGGATGGCAGCAAGGTACAATGTACTTATATGCACCTTAAGGAGGTTACTGTAAAGGTCGGTGATGTAGTAAAAGCCGGTGGGAAGCTCGGCACATCGGGCAACACAGGTACACGTACAACGGGCGAACATCTACATTTCGGCGTGACAAACTTCTATGCAGACGGAACAAAGCGTGACATCGACCCTGCGGCTTATCTGACTGAAATCGCACAGAAAGGTAATATCAAATTGGAAGTGTTGCACAACGGGAACAGCCTGCTCACCCGATATAAAGGAACAGAAGAGAATGCCGCTGGCAAAAACCTTTCGCCCGACGGATGGATGAAGAAGTTGCTTTCGTCAGAGGATAGCGGTGTGGGAATGTCAGGATGCAATGACCCTATAGTAGAGATGGCGATGACAGCCTTTAGTTCCCTTATGCTATTGGCCGTACAAATCGACAACAAGAACGAGGAGGAGCAAAAGACTGCCATATCCAAACAAATGGATAGTGGACGCATCAATCTGAAATCATTATTACCGGGCATGAAAAACTGCGAACTGGCAATCAGTGAAAATGGAAAGGCTATTCTGCGAGTGAACAATGGAGAACTGCGCATGTCACGTGAGTTGACTACTGCGGAGTTAAGCCGTCTGTCGGCAACACTGAATAACAATACTCTCACAGAAGAAGCCAAAAGGATACGTGTAACCGGTATGCTGAATACGGTTATCCTCTCGGAAGCGGCTTCACAGAATTTTGAACAAGGGATGTCCCAACAGCAGGGACAGACAGAGAACCTAAAAAGATAGAAGCGTGGCGATATGGTAAAATGCGTGATGATACAGCTATGCAGATGTCTGTTCGGACTGTCCTACCTTGCCTTGTATGTCCTGCTCTGCTACCAACTCTTCGGCTGGGTAGCAACGCTCATTATCGTGAGCGTTCAACTGTTCCTTGCCGGATGGCTGATCTGGGCAATGATACGAGCACCCGATTAAGAGCAATGATTTAGCAGTTCAACAACAAATCATGGCAACACAGTTGTCGGGTGATTATGTATCACATTAAAAGACAATAGAAATGATAAAATGTAATGTTACGGTATGTGGCGTTATCGGACGTGATGCGTCGATACGCACCAATAAGGAAGGGAAAACGTTCCTGGTTTTTCCTCTTCGAGTAATGATCCCTGACACTGACGGGAAGACTATGCCTATTGAGGTGGATGTCAGCAAAGATACTGCCGGAAAGGAGGTTTCCAAATATCGAAATGGTTCCCGCATCGAGGTTTCGGGGACAATGTATCTCAAACACCGTGGTGACAAACTTTATTTCAATCTTTTTATTAACGAAATTCGTACAGCTACGGCAGATGCGAAAGATACGGTCAAGGGCGAATTAGTATTTCGAGGTAAGGTCGGGCAGCATATCGAGGAAAAAAGGGATAAGAAAGACCAGCCTTACACAATGTTTTCGGCATTCAGTACGGAGAAAGTAGAGGATGGCTTTGAATACCAATGGGTACGTTTTTTCTGTTTTGGCAAAGAACGCGAAGCATGGTTACAGCCGGGCGTGCGAGTGGATGCCAAAGGTGAAATATCCCTTTCGGCATATAACGGAAAGCTGAATGTTTCATGCAAAGTGGAAGAACTTGTACAGTATGTAGCAGATTCGTCTAATTCCAATCAGTAAAGGATATGGCCGGATATAAAAAACAGCACACGGACGGGCCGAACAGCGAAGATAAAGCATTAGACCTCTTCGCTGAAATGATGATTGAGAAAATCGAGAGTATCCGTAAGGATTGGAGAAAGCCATGGTTCACGGAAGGAGCGTTACAATGGCCCTGCAATCTTTCCGGACGCGAGTATAATGGTATGAATGCCATTATGTTGCTTATACATTGTGAAAAGGAAGGTTACAAGATTCCGCGCTTCTGCACTTTTGAGTGTGTACAACGGCTCAACAAATCCGATAAGGACAATCAGGAGAAACCTCGTGTTTCTGTACTTCGTGGAGAGAAATCATTCCCAATCATGCTGACTACATTCACCTGCATACACAAGGATTCTGGTGAGAAGATTAAGTATGATGACTACAAAAAACTATCTGATAACGAGAAGAAGGAATACAATGTTTATCCTAAGATGCAGGTATTCCGAGTCTTTAACGTGGCACAGACCAACTTGCAGGAGGCAAGACCGGAGCTGTGGCAAAAACTCGAAAAGGAGTATTCGCTACCGAATATTGAGAACGGAGAGTATTTCAGCTTCGCTCCCGTCGATGCGCTGATAAAGGACAATCTGTGGATTTGTCCGATCAAACCACAGCATCAGGATAACGCTTACTACTCTATATCGAGAAATGAAATCGTTGTGCCGGAAAAGGAACAGTTCAAATCTGGAGAGGCGTTCTATGGAACACTATTCCATGAGATGACACACTCGACCGGTGCGGAAGGAGTTCTCGACCGTATCAAGCCGACAACTTTCGGCTCGGCAGAGTATGCGCGCGAAGAATTGGTAGCCGAGTTAGGCAGCGCATTGGTTGCCCAACGTTACGGCATGACGAAACATATAAAAGAGGACAGTTGTGCCTACCTCAAAGGATGGCTCGACGAATTGAAGGAATCGCCACAATTCATCAAGACAACTCTGTTGGATGTGAAAAGAGCGGCTTCTCTGATTACCCAAAAGGTGGATAAGATTGCACTGGAATTGGAGCAGAACATTGATGAAGAGCAAACAGTAGCACCGAAAGAAAAAGTGTATTATTCTTCCGTGGCCTATCTTCAGCTTACCGATGACACGATGCGGTTGGACGCATTCAAGGATAAGGGGGACTACGAAGGACTGCTGACTCTCGCCAAGGAGTATTATGACGGTAACGGCATTAACGAAGAATATACTTATTCTTCTCCCATACAGAACCGAGGAGACAATCTTTTGATTGAGGACAAGGATTTTGCTGTGGTGTACAATGGGAGTGTCGGAGGAACTTATGAAGTGATGCTGAAATTCACGGAAAAGGAAGTACGCGACCATATCAGGCGTTATGGTATCGAACATGCTGGAGATACGTTAAAAGGGGTAGCCAAGGAGATGGCTGCGGAACAATTCGCTATCATGACACAACAAAAGATTCCTGCATTTGAAATGCTGAATGGTGATGTGCTGTATGTCAGCTATAATAAAGAATCCGACATGATAGATATCGGGCCAGTTACTAATGCGGGACTTGTCGCACAACATCGTTTCCCATACGACCATAATGCTTCGTTGGATGCCAACCTGCAAACCGTGAACGAAAAGCTGAATAATATGGAGGAATACCGGGAAGAGCTACAAGAAGCAGAGTACAGCGGCGGAATGCGCCGATAAAACGGAAAAAGATGCGGAGCTGTTTGCTCCGTACCTTTTCTTGAATTTATTTTATTACTCTAACAAATTATCTATCATAGACTGTAAATTTGTTATATCGCAATACTGATTATGTCCCCCTCTGTAATCTTTCGCGTGTTGGGCTGTCCGGATTAAGAAAGAATCGAGTTCTATTTTTACACCGCTACCCATTCGGGACAAACCGGAAGAGTGACTGATGTAAACGAATTTACCGTTACGTTCTATGAAACAAGAGGTATTATAATGCCCCTTTAAGTTGAATGTTACTTTTGCGCCAACGGCTGTTGCGTACTTGGAAATCTCACGTACTAAGGCCGTTTGGAAACTGCGGTATTTTTTTAAAACATAGTCTCCTGCATCTGCAAGGATTGCGTTCTGCCATTTGGTATAAAAATTCTGTGCCATATTTTTAATATTAATTCTGTAAATAATTCTCCCAATTCTCTTTGTCAATAGTTAATTTGTTCATTTCCCAATCGTATTCCACTTCCGGCATATCAGAATAAGGGAAATACACAGTGTAGCCTATCTGTCCATAAGAACAATGTAGCGGTATAACGCAAATCTCCTGACCACAATAAGGCTGTGGCGTACAATATTTCTTCCAATCAAAACGACCTGCTGCTATATTGCAGCAAAGTAATTTTAGAGTTACTATACCTTTCCAACTCTGAAAATCTTTTTTATAACCTTTTTTCATACTACTAATGTGCTATATTATAATAAACTTCGGGTTCACTTGACACGTTGTAAATCCAGCTTCCGCAACGTACCAATAGAGCATTCTTGCCATAATAGAGTTTCTTCATTCCGGTTATACTTCCTGTTATGTGAAAGTTAGGGAAACGACTGATGTCTATTTTCTGTGCATCGCATCTGTAGAGTGTTTTAGTTCTCATTGCATTTATTTTTTTAAGTTGTTTTTTATTTCCCTCTTCTTGAAGCCTTCCGACTTTACCCAAGAGGTTGTTTCATGTGCATTTTCAACGGTGGATGCAAGAACTATGAGCAAGTAACCGGAATGAAATTTTATGAATACCGGAATCTGTGATTGCGGAAGGTTACGTCAAATTTCATTTCAGGTAGCAACAGCGGTACTTGAACATCGTTTGCCACCGTACCTTTGCGCACGAAACAAACAATGGTGCATGTCGGGACTGTGAGAATGTAATACAATTAGAACAGGTAATATAGAATCGGTAAAAGAGGCTGTGAATTGGTAACAGAGGTTCGGCAGAACATGGTCTATAAAAGTAACCGGACTGTTATATAGGAAGATGATAACCACCCGCTTGAGTTGCGGGTGGCTTTAAAAAAATTATATGGAGTATCAGAAGTGATAGTCGATGACTCCTCCGATATAGAGTATCGTTCCCGGTTCAAGCGTACAGACAAACTCCATAAATGCAAAAGATTTTTCGGCAAATGACTGGTATCCCTCTCCGTCCAAATAGAAATGATACGCAATATCCAATGGATTTTCCAATGCCTTTTCAAGTTGATAAACAGGGCCTACAAACTCCAACATATTTTCCGTCGTAATAGCTTCAGCTTTCTTACGGATGTTAGTCACAAAGTTCTCTTTCCATTGTTCCACACCACCAATGTAGCGTATGGTGTCATCACCTACAAGTTCGAACATATCTTTTGGTAGAGCAGTATTGACCAAATAACGAATATCCTCCTTACGTTCTTCGTCATCTATCTCCGCACAATAGTCATAGAAACTGCCATCTCCTTGATGGAGAGTGTCTTCATTCAGATAGTTTTCTTTTTCTATCCACATTTTAGAAATCTGAAAAATTCGGCTGTGCATAATTTTGAAATTTAAATGATTAAACTTTATTCCCTTTACTTGAAGCTCTTCCGGCTTCTTGTCAGGAATGATTTTTATGCGAAATTGACAGCAAGGAAAGGATGGATAAGGCAAGTAAACAGTGGATGGAATGAAGTGGAATACCCAAATCTTCGATATGCGGAAGGCTGCCACAAGTATCCGGGAACTGTTAGCGCAGCGTTACTTGACGACCATTCTAAAGCTGTATCTTTGCATACAAAATCTCTCAGATAAGAACTGCCGATGTGCGATATAAAGAATATCCGGATTGGAAGAATATAAAAGACTGGAGAAGCACTCTGAGACTGTATAAAAGGACTGAAGGCGACAAAGTCTCCCCAATCTGCATGGCAAATCAGAGAAGCTTATCGGATAATGATAGTTCGCTGCACGCTGTCAGCATACCGTCATTTCGTTTTCTGCATCGGATTAGTCTTAGCCTGCGGCATATTCATAGATGTTACAGAAAGAATTGTCGTTTTCATCTTTCCGTTGTTCGGCAATAGCAAGAATTTCTGTTATTGATTCGACAGACTGACCGCTTATCACCTCAAACCACTTGAATACTTCTGTCTGGTTGACAAAATATTCCTTGTACCATTTGTCGTCTGGAGTACATAGGTCTGCAATGTACTTGTCGGGAAAGTATTTACCCTCTTGGTCATTTGTCCAGTACTCCGCCAGACCCGACTCTTCCGATTGATAGAAATAACATAGTGTTGGGAATTTCTCACATACCAGTTCAAGTGTTTCATCACACGGAAACCAAGCTGTTTCCGTTGTGAATTTCAAGAATGTCAGGCCAATAAATGTGTTATACTGTTTAGAAACGGAGTACGACGAGTAAAAAAGGAATAGGACCGGTTGTGGGAGTTCGGTGGAGCATGGCTATAAGAGTAATCGGGCTGAATATACAATACAAGGAAATGCTATCCACCCGCTTTGGCTACAGGTGGATATGTTATTGTCATTCCGCACCTCTCATGATGGTGAGTTGGTCGGGACGGTTAGGAAACCAATAAGAATCACTGTCAATATATACACATCTGCCACTATTACAGAGATTCCCAAAAGCTAAGACCTCACAAGGTCCAAATATCACTCCATAATCGTTTGTAAACGCCACCATATCTCCCACACTCAAGTCGTTTTCCGTATCCATCACCTTGGAAAGGTGGTCGTAAAACTCAATACCTTCAGCTTCACGTTCTGTTTTCCAACGCAAAAAGTCTTCTTTATGACTTCTACCGGTATGTATCGGTGATAATTCAGAAGGAAAAACCTCCGCTTCCGAAGTATCAGATGCAATCAAAATAACGCTATCCTCTTCAATGTTTTCCGGAATAGAAGCCACTTGGTAAACCCCATTAGACAGACCACTATCTGGGTCATGCCAATAAAGAAGATTACCCAACTTGATAAAATCGTATTTTCCCATATTCTTTGATTTATTATTTCCCTTTGCTTGAAGCTCTTTCGGCTTCTTGCCGGGGATTGATTTTTATGCAGGATTAACAGTGGAATAAGGGCGATAAGACAAGTAAACAGTAAATGGAATGGAACGGAATACCCAACCTTCGAATGTAAGAGCAGAAGCAGGCTTGTCCTTTTATACCTTGCAATGAGAAGGGGACTGAAAGTCAATCTTTGATTTGAGGAAGGCTGCCGTAAAATATCCAGGAACCGTTAGCATAGCGGTGCTTGACAATCGTCCGGACACTGTACCTTTGCATATAAAATCTCTTCGGCCAGATTTGCCGATGGTGCGATAAGGGAATACTCAGAATGGAAAAACATAAAAAGGGGTATCATATTATAGGCGAAATATATAACAGAGCTAATATAAGTCCTAAAAAAATATTTTTGCTATCTTTGCCAGCGTATTATATAATATTAAGAACATAACAATGGAAAAAACATTTACACAAATCTGTGAATTGTTCGATCAATTCTCAAAAGATGCCAACCTCCAGATGGAGAAAAGCAACAAAGCTGCCGGAACTCGTGCCCGCAAAGTATCACTTGAACTTGAAAAACTTCTCAAACAGTTCAGAAAAGAGTCACTCGAAGCATCGAAATAATTTTCATTCTGGTTCTGACAGTAGGAAAATGGCGAACTTCACGTGTACCATATCGAAAAAGCCTCTTCGCTTCACAGCGGAGAGGCTTCATTGATTATGACAAAGTTAAACATCAATTATGCGAAATTTCTATTTCGCTTTTGGAAAAAACAACTCCACTTTCGTATGTCTGTTGGCTTCCACGGGCGTATAGTCGGCAATTCCACCTTTGCTAACTCTGATAATCCGCTTGGCTGGTATTCCACGTTGTTCCAGTTCTGCGGTAATAAAACCTGTTCTCGATATACTCAAAGAATCATTGATACTTGATGTTCCTGTAGAACTGTCAGCAGCACCAGTTACCCTCACGGATAAACTGTATTTCTTAGCTACACGAGCCAGTTCGTCAAGATTAAGCCTCTGTGAGGTATCCGTCAGATGTGTCGTATTGAGAGCAAAAAAGAAATAGATGGGTGTACCGATGCACTCTCCATCAGCGTATGAAAGAACCGTGGAATCCATAGCGAGGGTGTCCTGATGGGCGGACTGCACATTTCGGGAAGCCGTGTAATTATATGATGGCTTTCCATTCTCTGTCTGAAGAATAGTCGTGTCAAGAGGTGACGACCCGTCCCAATAGCTATGCTTCAATCTTGCACGAAGCGAGTTCAAACCGCTATAATTATTTATAGGATATCTGCATCCGGTTATATCGTCGTTGTCAAAGATATGGCTATATGTATCGAGTAGTCCTTCGATTTCCAGAATTTTCTTTAATTCCACGAGCGTTCGCTTATCTTGATTGTGACGTCCCACATAACGCCTGTTCTCCTCCGAAAGGAAGTTGCCATAATCGACAAGCAGTTCGTTCCGATGGATGTATGGTGCCGTATCCACTGCGCGCTTCCAGCCGACCTTACCGAGATGAAAGGTGAATCCGGCAGTCAGCGAAAGCATGTGATCGCCCAGACGGTTTGGATAGCCATATCCGTCGAAATCCTGGAATGTAGTTGTGTTAGAGAGTTCCAGCATAGCACTAACCCGTTTGGAAATACGGTATTGTGTTAGTATGCCGTAAGAAAGCGCAAAGGGATTGTTCCCGTTGGTGGCGTTATGTAGCAGACCGACACCCATAAAGGGTGCAAGCCTCCAACGTACCTGTTCCTGTCGGGCATATCTGCGTCCAAGGAGATTCCACAGGAGATCTGCATGGATATAATGGTAGTCCTGCGTAGATAATTGTGCATCCTTAAACTGCAAGCCACTATAATTTACCCTTGCGCCGACCAAAGGAGTAAACCATTTGCCGACGGCGAGGCTGTACGAAGGTTTCACTCGTCCAAAAAGGTCTTCACAACCGAGAGGTGTACCAAGAAAAACTGTCGCACCTCCGGATATGCTAACAAACCAGTTGCCGGTTCGAGATGCCGGAAGTAGCACCCCGTTGAGATAGACGGGCTGCATCGGTTGAAGCAATTCCGCTACTTCATAATGAATAGTGTGTCGTACAGTGTCCTTCTGTACGGGTTGTACACTTGCTTGTGCCTGCAACGTGCAGAGCAAAGCGAAGATGAAAATAATTTGTTTCGTCATATTCCAATGATTTCATTAGTTATACTTTTAATCTGGTGTAAAGCGTATGCCATTTACCGTTTAGATTTCTTGCCGATAGTCGAGCGCATCATGCGGCTCGCCATCCTCATACAGCGAAGTGCCCATGCTCGATTGTCCTCGTCCTCGTCGCGTCCCCATTTGAGGTCACTCCCTCCGCCTCCACCACCATGTGATTCGGCAAATGTAGTGGCATCATCTACCATTCCGAGAAATAGCATTGTCGCACAGTGCATGATTTCCGTACCCCGCTCGGCGATAGACTGTACCAGTGAACCGTCAAAGAGCTGCCGTTCTGAAACATTCATTTGTGCCGATGCGTTACGATACTCGCTGATTACACTCTCCAGTAGGACGTCTTTAAACAAGCTATCCACTTTGGAGTGTACATCACGGGAATATTGATAGGCCTCCTCTTTGAGTTCTTCGGTACGTTCTTCAATGGCTCCCATATCCTTTTTCAGTTCGATGAGTTGCCGGTCAGCCGTCTGCAACTTTTCCTGCTTGTCTGCCAGTTGTCTGATGATTCCTTGCAGCTCTTTTTCCAACATTTGTATTTGGATTGCCAATTCTGCCGCATTGCCTTTGTTTTCTTTTAAATTGTACTCGGCTGCCGATAACAAGGTTTCTTTTTCAGTTTTCTGCTTTTCAAGATTGCTAACCATTGTCGTAAGCCCTTTGACTCTGCGTTCTGCCAACCGGATGTCTGATTGAAGTTCACCCAATACCTGTTGATGGAGTTTGATATTATCCTCGATTGTTGTACACTCTTCAGACAACATTCGGCGGTATTCCTCAGTCGTTCTGTGCCGTGCACCCGTTTCGGATATGCTTGTTCCTCTTGACATTCCCCACTTTGTATTGACTTCTGCGAAAAAGTCCGTATGAAGTTGTTTCATTCTTGCACTATATTCAAACTTATCCTTACCGGCGAAGATTTCCTTGTACGCAAAGCGACTATCCTTGATTGGCAGAAGCGTACAGTGGATATGCGGGTTCAATTCATCCAGATGTACAATGAATGCAGCGATGTTCTGCTCACCATATCTGCCACAAACGAATGAATAAACATCCTTGGCCCAGCGTTCAATGTCACGCTTCCGTTCGATGCGGGTATTGTCCGCACCTTTTTCAAAGTCCACCTGTTGCGTACCGAAAGCAAGTTCCTGCATTCGCTGCCGTGAACCGCCGAAGATGATATTTACCACCGTGCGGTATTTTGGTTCGAGCAGCCCCTCATTAGGATCTTTGATTCCACGGTGACTTAATATGTCCGCCATCCGTTTGGGAATGCTACGGCTTGTGTCGATGGGATGTATTTTACCTCCGGGCGCAATCTCGAAGTTCAGCCGTTTACGCGTAGGATCATAATTTCCCTTACTCATAGCGTACTTCTCTGCCTTTTCACTACGGTCACGCAGATGTTCATTACTTTGGGCGGTGGTAATCCCTTTCGACACCTGCACGTCGAGTACCTGTTTTTGATTTGCCATACGTTTTTCATATTGTTTCGGACAATCTACCGTGTCCCAGCTTGCTGTTTGTTCGGACACCCTTCCCACCAACGTCAGGCAGGTGGGGTATTAGGCTCCCCCTTCCCTTTGTTCGTGGCAGGCGGGCAAGCCCGGATGCCTTCTATAACTGGCAGGGGGGCTTCACTGGATACAAAAGTGGATTGTTGCGGTTATACATTCTGTTTTCAACCTCCAATCTGATACGTTGCCTCCTGTGCCTTTGCCGCAAATGCCAGAAAAGGCTTAAAAAGCGTTTTAAGGAACTCCCTGTCATCTTCATCATAATCGGAATTTTCATCCCTATCTACATCAAGAATAAGCCCGGCAATACCTTTCGAAGTTGCAATAAGTCCTGTCCAGTCCCCATACAATTCCAATCGGAAGTAGTCCATAAACTCTGCACTGTCATCGAATCTCGACTTACGCAGTGCCCGTTGTATAGCGGCAAATGTAATGCACTCCAAAGCTACCATACGAATCTTGACAGCTCGTTCATCATCATCCGCTGCCGGATTGATGCGAGTGATACTGTCCGGAGATGGGCAGCTATCGCATATGCCAGCTTCATCCATTGCCCGACGAACAAGTTGCTCACACTTGATTCCGATCTCGTCAAGGGACACTTTGCCGATTATCCAATCGGACAATGCCTCACGTAGCTGTTCTGCAAGGTTCAACTTCTTCTGTCCATTGCAAGACTCCGTGGATTGGCTGGTTTGCACAGTCATGGTAATGATGACGCTTTTGGAAAGCCGGATGCGATTCAACAAGCCGAACTCTTCCATTACATCCAAAAAAGAACGGACAGTAGCCCTATGCCAATGCCATTCCGATGAAAGGTCAGAAACAGTCACGTGGCACTGGTTGGGTTGAAGTTCGTAGCCTTTGTTCCTTAAAAAAGGGGAAACAAAACCTGCCAAAGATTTATCCAATAAATCACAGAAGGCTTCTGTCTTTGTTTTTCGTTCACCGACTTTCTCCTTGAGGTAGTCAAATACTTCTCTGTCTGCCAATATAGGGACAGCTATTTTCTGCTTGGTTTTCATTTTCATTTCATTTTTTAATTATTACTATTGTGCGGATATATCAGTGTTGCCGCTATCCGCATCTTGCGGCAATATCGCGTGATGATGGTCATAATAACTTTCGGCTAATAGTCTGGGGAATTTCATCCATTCAGAGATTATGCCTATGTCCTGAAATTCGGTCATAACCCGAACAGAGGGATAGAACAGGGCAGCCAAAAGAAGATAGGCGGCAGTTACCGCCGTTGTGTACAAGTGTGGAACAAAACTGATGGCCAAAGCCACCAATGAGAGTATGACAAACATACATGGTCGGTCACATAAACCTCTTAACAATCTGTCCGCTCTCCTAAATGAATATATAGTGGCACAGATAGCAGTTGAAAGAAAAACACCGAACTCGCCAACATGTCCGCTGATGTAAACATAGTGGAAGAGCAATAGCAGAATCAATACGACCTGTACATATAGTTTACGAGCCTTTACACTGTGTATCATAGCATCGTAGAACCTTACCATAAAAGAACGGTGGCTTTTGTACAATGCTAATGGCAATACGAAAAGCGTTATACAGAAGATAAGTTGTAGTATATTCCAAATCATAAATAATAGGGTTTCTCGCGTATTTGAATGGGGGATATCATCAACTCTAATTGGACAATATTGTGGGTGGCCAATAGGATGATAACTTCGGCGTCCCTCGGTGAAAGGTATATCGCTGCTTTCTTAATACGTTGCTTGAACGTATGCTCCTGCTTACGGTAGGCTGCCAATGCCTTATCCAGTTTATGTTCCGGAATTGTCCATGTCATGCCTTTGGCGTATGAGCCTTTGTCTTTGTAAGCCCGCAGTACCAACGTGCGGGAAACAATGTAATTGATATATCCGTTTCTTGACAAAGCATACTCCTTATAGAAATTGTCATCAACAACCTCTATCCATGTCCGGTATTCCCTAATCCAATAAACCATTTGTCGGTATAGTGTGTCCCGCATAACATGACCATTAAAGGAAATCCATCAAGAGATCGTCTTTGTTCTTCTTATACTTGAATGTGCCACTTTTGGAATGAAGATCCAAATCAAGGCACAGCTCGCCG